>Ga0182021_10000123_pt1 | contig 70052 bp, 47 predicted proteins | sample 612E3MmetaG_FD_120493 | JGI IMG/M metagenome (GOLD analysis project Ga0182021, IMG submission 120493) | Permafrost microbial communities from Stordalen Mire, Sweden - 612E3M metaG (Illumina Assembly) | ecosystem: Environmental > Terrestrial > Soil > Wetlands > Permafrost | place: Sweden...
CTTCTTCCTGCCGTACTACGACATCCCTGCAGTCCGCCGGTTCAACGACGCGATCCTCCGGTCCGCGATCCGGGCAAGTGTACGGGAGCTTGGATTTTCGAGGTACCTCATGATGCCCAGCAATCCCATGGTGGCCGGCATCGTCGGAACCTGCGGTGAATCTTCAAGCCATTACCTCTGCATCGACGACTACGGGGCAAACGACGATGCTTTCAGGTGCCTGGGGATGCTCGAGCAGGAGATTCTGCAAAAAGTCGATTCAAGTTTTTCGATGTCCGACGTGCTGATGAACACCAGGGTTCCCCGAAGCGGTGAGAATCATTTCTTTCCTGAGGGAGTGGACCTGGCCCACTTCACGGCTAGGGGCGGCACTCCGCCGGCAGGAATGGCGGGAATCAAGAAGCCCATCGCCGGGTATTTCGGCCTCCTTGCGTCCTGGGTTGATTTTGAGCTCATTCGCAGGTGTGCACAGGAATACCCGGATGTATCATTCGTCATCATGGGAGAACCGAAGACCGACATTTCCCTCCTGCAGGGACAATCCAATATCACGTGTCTCGGCCACGTCCCGTACGACATACTCCCGCGATATGCAGAGTGGTTTGACGTCGGATTGATTCCGCGGCGCATCACAAAGCTCACCGTGGCTATGAACCCGAAAAAGCTCCTCGAGTACTTCGCTCTCGGGATGCCGGTCGTTTCGACGAACCTGCCGGAGGTGAGAAAATACGGCGACCTTGCCTACGTCGCGGAGGACGGCGGCACATTTGTCAGGATGGTAGGCCAGGCCCTCAGGGAGAGGACACAAGAGCAGGACCGGCGGAGACGGGCCGAGGCCGAGAGGGCGTCATGGGACTCCATCGCCGACGGCATGGGGTCGGTCATGCAGAGAATTGACGAATCCAAAGCGGCACGACAGAGGACACGCGCATGATAAAATTCCACAACAGGGCATACGACCTCGGATACCTCTGCTACCGCTGGGTTAAGCCCGTGATCGATCCCGTGAAGGCCGCGCGTTCGCTCCCCGGCTATGCCCGGTACTGGCGCGACTGGTTTCGGTACGGCCGTCTCGAGGGCGCCGAGCACATCGCGCTCATCGACAGCGCACCCCTGATCGGGGAGAACACGGCGGTCACGGCCTTCGACCGGCACTATTTTCACCAGGACATCTGGGCGGCCAGGAAGATCAAACGATCGGGCGCGGAGTCTCACGTCGACGTCGGTTCCCGGATCGAGCTCGTCGGATTCCTCACCGTGATCTGCAATGTCACGTTCGTCGACATCAGGCCCCTCATCGTCGATCTCGAAAACTACAAGGGCTTGAGCGGAAGCATACTCGCCCTCCCGATGGAGAGCAACTCCGTCAGGTCTCTCTCCTGTCTTCACGTTGCTGAACATATCGGGCTGGGGCGGTACGGGGACCCGCTGGACCCCCACGGGACCCTGAAAGCGTGCAGGGAACTCGCGCGGGTGCTTGCACCGGGCGGGAATCTCTATTTTTCGCTTCCGGTGGGGAAACCGCGCCTCTGTTTCAATGCGCACCGGATTCACTCGGTCGGCCAGATCCTGGACTACTTCCGGGATCTGTCCCTCGTCGAACTTTCAGGTATCGACGACGAGAGACGTGTTATGCTGCAGATGGAGAAAAGCGCGCTGGATAACGCAGATTACGGCTGCGGGTTGTTTCACTTCACGAAGAAATGAACTCTCAATGTGACGGGCCGCACCGCGCTCCGCCTCCGCTTGCGTCTGCCCGCCCCGTGGTCGTATATTAATCCTATGACCGAAGACGAACGATGGATGGAATCCGCCCTGCGCGAGGCGGAACAGGCCAAGAAGCGGAAGGAAGTCCCCGTAGGCGCCGTGATTGTTCACGGTGGAAAGATCATCGGCAGGGGATACAACCAGATAGAGTTGCTGCAGGATCCGACGGCGCACGCGGAGATGATCGCGATTACCGCAGCGGCCGCGGGGCTCGGCAGCAGGCGCTTCGATGGGTGCACGCTTTACGTGACGCTCGAGCCGTGCGCGATGTGCGCGGGCGCGATCGTGCTGGCACGGATTCCCCGGCTTGTCTTCGGCGCTTCTGATCCGAAGGCCGGTGCGTGCGGCACCCTGTTCAATATTGTCCAGGACGCCAGGTTAAATCACCGGGTGGAACTCGCCGGGGGTATCTCCGGGGATCAATGCGGGGCGCTGCTGTCTGAGTTTTTCGCCTCCATGAGGCAATCCGGGAACGGCGGCAAGGACTGAGGAATACCAGGCGGAAGACAGGCACTCCTCTTACGCTTTCAGTTTTTCGGCCCTGTCCGCAATCTTCAGCGCCTCGAGGAGTTCGTCAAGCTTTCCGTCGATGATTTCGGCGAGATTGTACAGCGTCAACCCGATGCGGTGGTCCGTCACCCTGTTCTGCGGAAAATTGTACGTCCTGATCTTGTCGCTCCGGTCGCCGCTTTTGACCATCATCTTCCTCTGCGCGGCGACGTCCCCCACCTGTTTCTCGATCATGTTCTCGTAAAGCTTCGCCCGGAGCATTTTCATGGCCCGTTCGCGGTTCTGAAACTGCGAGCGCTCCTGCCTGCACACGACAATGATCCCGCTCGGGCGGTGGGTGATGCGGACCGCCGTCTCCACCTTGTTGACGTTCTGTCCCCCCTTCCCGCCTGATCGGAAAGTATCCATCTCCAGGTCTGCAGGGTTGATCTCCACGTCTACGGGTTCGACCTCGGGAAGGACGGCAACCGTTGCCGCTGACGTGTGCACCCTCCCTTGCGTCTCCGTTGCGGGCACACGCTGCACCCTGTGAACGCCGCTCTCAAATTTCATCGTCCCATAGACGTCTTCGCCGCTCAGCGCGAATGAGATCTCCTTGACTCCCCCGATCCCCGTGTCGTTGATGTCAAGAACTTCAACTTTCCACCCCTGCCTCTCCGCGTACCGGGAGTACATCCGGTAGAGGTCCGCGCCGAAAAGCGCGGCCTCTTCTCCCCCGGTCCCGGCCCGAATCTCGAGGATCACGTCCCTGCTGTCATTCGGATCCTTCGGGATCAGGAGGGCCTTCAATTCTTCCTCGATCCGGATAACCTTTCCCCGCACCTCTTCGAGCTCGCCGTACGCAAGCTGTTTCATCTCGGGGTCGGACGACGTCTCGGTAATTTCCTTCAGGCCGGCAAGATTCTGCTTCTCTTTCCTGTACTCGTTGTAGACGCGGATCAGGGGGGCAAGGTCGCTGTGCTCTTTGCTCAATTGCCGGACCCGGTCCTGGCTCTCCAGGACGGCCGGATCGCTGAGAAGGCGGGTCAATTCTTCGTAACGTTCGCGCACTTTTTCCAGTCGATCGAGCATAGGGTTATCCGGCCGCCGCCTGCTCTGGAAGCGGGACGGGGACAGGACGCTCCTCCCCGAGCGCGGATCTGAGGGCCACGAGCGCCACCTCCAGCTCGCTTTCGTCGGGCTCCTTCGTCGTGATCTTTTGAAGCCAGAGGCCCGGAGCGACAATCATGCGCCCGATTGCCGTCCCGGATTTCTTCGCCGAGATCCTGATGAATTCGTACGATATCCCCCCCAGGATCGGAATAAGCGGCAGATGCGTGGCAATCCGGATCGGCAGCGAGAGCGAGCCGAGCCAGTACATCATGAGCGTATCGAAGAGACCGAACAGGAGAATCGCCACAAGCATGACGATGAGAAGGAAGCTCGTACCGCACCTGGGATGGAATCTCGTTTGTTTCGCGGCGGACTCAACGGAGAGGCCCTCCTGTCGTTCGAACGCAAATACCGCCTTATGTTCCGCCCCGTGGTATTCGAATACGCGACTGACGTCTTTCATCGCCGAAATCGCAACGAGGTATGCCAGGAAGAGCGCGAGCCGTATAACCCCGGCGATCATGTTGAAGGCAAGAGGCTGCTGGTCGACATGAAACAGGGCAGTCGTGACAACAAGGGGCACAAGGAAGAAAATCGCCGCACCGGCCAGGAGAGCTGCCGCGATCGCGACGGCGAGCCGCAGGTTGTCCCCGGCACTGTTCATTTCGGGCGGGGTCCCATTTCCGGGTGATTCCCCGGAATCTGATCCGAGCGCCGCCTCGGCTGAATAGTTGAGCGAGCGCAACCCTATGATGAGCATCTCGATCAACCCGACCGCCCCCCGGAGGATGGGGAGCCGGAAGACCCTGTTCTTCTCCGCAAGCGATACGTACCTCTCCCTCCGGACCGCGATCGATCCGTCAGGCCTCCGGACTGCAGTCGCGACCATCCCGGGCGCACGCATCATCACCCCTTCGATCACCGCCTGCCCCCCGACAACCATCGGATTCTGAGCGTCGAACCTGTACTGCGACGATTGAGATCCCATGACACCCCGCAAAATACCCCAAGATACAGATTTTGCGGGCGAGATGCCATGCGAACAAACGGCGAACCGAATGCGCGATCAGATGCGGTCGTAAAGAGCAGGGATCAGGATGAACCGGTACCCGGACCAGGGCGGATGAGCCGTCTTAAGGCGAAAAGTTCTTCGGGGAGAAAGAACCGCGTCAGATAGAGCGTCAGGCAGAAGAACAGGATGAGAGAACACTTCCACGCGATGTGATAGGAACCGGCGTCCACCACACGGAACAGCATATACGTCAGTGCGGCTGCCAGTGCGAGGCGTACGATCCGCCCCCATTCATACCGTACAGGGTAGAACTTCCGGACGTCGAAGTAGAGAACGAACGCCATTACCGCATACGCGAGAAGCGTCGCCACAGCTCCTCCCATCATCCCCATGAGCGGGATAAGGGCGAAATTCGCCGCAATGTTCGTGACGGCGCCCGCCAGCGTGATTGCGGGAAGGCGCTGGGTTTTCTTCTCTATGTACACACCGGCGACAAGGTTGTTATAGACGCCGAGAAAGATGTAGGCGAGAAGGACCACGGGGACGATCGGGAGTCCTCCCCAGTAGTCAGGATGGATCAGGTACCTCCCGAATATCCGCAACCGGACGATATCCCCTATGAACATCGATACCACAAGGAAAACCCCCGTCATCGCCGCCACGGAATACGTGAGCGCACGCGCAAAAAGGGGCTTCGCACCCGGCTCGGACGCATGCGAGAGAAAGAACGGCCGCCAGGCGAAATCGTACATCGAGACCACGAGCATCATGAATATCCCGAGCCGGTAGTTCACCTGATAGATCCCCACAACCGCGAGACTCGTCAGGAACAGCATGATGGGCCGGTCGATCACCTGAACGACGATCGAAGCAAGCCCGGCCGGGATATACGGGAGCCCGAATTTCAGAAGGGCCCTGTAAAGGGGGAGAGAGAATTCCGTGGTGAACTGAAGCGCAATCGTGGGCGCAAGCGCGAGGAGCGTCACAACGGAAGCGATGAGGCCGCTCAGAAATATCCCCTCCACACCCATGTGGTACACGAGGAGAAAAAGGAGCGTACATCCAACGTTGACCCCGATGTTGAGGATTTTCAGCGAGGCGAAAAGAAAGGGCTTCCGCCCCATTCTGAGCGAGGCGAACGGGACAATCGCGACCGTGTCAAAAAACAAGATTCCCGCGGCGTAACGCACTATCGTCAGGTGTTCCACCGGGACGGACATCCAGCCGCCTACAGTTCCCGACAGCGCGGCCATCGTGCCCGAGAGAACAAGCGACGTTGCGCAGAGAGAAAGGAACGGTGTGCTGAAATTCTGCCGCGCGCTCCCGATTTCAGCGGTCGACGAGTACTTGAAATACGCCGACTCCATCCCGTACATCCAGAGGATGTTCAGGAACGCCAGAATGGAAAAAACGTTCGCGACGATCCCGTTCTCGCCGGGGCGGATGACATTCGTATAGACGGGGACAAGGAGGAAGCTGAGGAACCGGCCGACAACGGTGCTGATGCCGTAGATCGCGGTGTCGGTCCCCAGGCGTCTGATCTGTGCGAGCATGCCCTCCCCGGGTCTAGCGCGCGCGGGCGCGCGCGGTCTGCGTGAGTTCGAGAGAGATGTCGAGCGCTTTCACCGAGTGGGTAAGTGCCCCGACGGAAATGAAATCGACTCCGGTCTGCGCGTACTCCCGGACTGTGTCAAGCGTGATTCCTCCCGATGCCTCCACTTCCACCCGGCGGCCGATCCTCTCTACCGCGCTCTTCATCGCCGCGGGCGTGAAATTGTCAAGCATGATCCTTCCCACCCCGGTGCACGAGAGGGCTTCGTCCACTTCGGGAAGGTTTTTCGTCTCCACTTCGATCCGCGCGTCGATGCTGTGGTCGGCCAGGTACGATCTGCACCTCGCGACAGCGGGGGCGATCCCCCCGGCGGCAACGATGTGATTGTCCTTTATCAGGACCATGTCATCGAGACCAAACCGGTGATTCACCCCTCCCCCGATCCTGACCGCAAGCTTGTCAAGGGCCCGGAGGCCCGGCGCCGTCTTCCGCGTATCCGTGATCTTCGCCCCCGTCCCGGCCACTGCGCTGACAAACCGGTCGGTAAGCGTCGCAATTCCGCTCATCCGCTGGAGGAAATTGAGCGCGGTCCGCTCCCCGCGGAGTATCCCCTTCGCGCTGCCGTCGACCCTTGCAAGCACGAGGCCCGGCGTCACACGACTCCCGTCCTTTACAATCCCGTGTACCGAGATGCTGTGGTCGCAGTATCCAAAGACAATCCTCGCAATGTCGATGCCTGCGACGATTCCCTCTTCCTTGCACAGGAACTCCGCCGCACCGAGGTCCGATTCCTCAAGGATCGCCTCGCCGGTAATATCCCCCATGCCGATGTCCTCCATCAGCGCCAGCTCCACCATCCTGCTGATGCGGCTGTCGCTCAGGGATCCCTCAGTATTCATTGCGGCACCGCCTACCCCTTCCCTGATTTTGCGATCGCTTTCTCAATTGCTTCGACAAACTGTGCCGGTGCTCGTGTCGGCTTTCCGGTCTCCGCATTGACGAAGCTGTGAATCGTATAACCGTCAGCAAGCACTTCCTTCTCCCCCTCCCTGTAGACCTCGTAGTCGAGCCGGACGCGCGCAACGGGAGCATCGCGCAGGATCGTCACGACCTGAAGGAGGTCGTCGTACCTTGCCGCCTTCTTGTAGGAGGCGTGCGCTTCGATGACGGGGAGAAAAAGCCCCATCTCCTCCACGCGCGTGTACGGCAGACCGATGTCCCGCAGGAGGTCGGAACGGCCCTGTTCAAAGTACTCAAAGAACTTCCCGTAATAGGCGGATTTCATCTGATCGGTATCCGCGTAGCGGACCCGGATGCTCGACGTGAATTTAATCATTGTTCTTCCCCTCGCTTAACCGACCCAGACGCCCATCTTGCTGAATTTCTCGATGCGGCGGTCCAGAAATTTCTCGGGCTTTACTTTCGCAAGCTGTCTGAGTTCCTGCAGTATCGCCTCTTTCAGGACGCGTGCGGCCTGTTCGGGGTTCCTGTGTGCACCGCCGAGCGGCTCAGGAATAATCTCGTCGATGATCCCCTGCTTCTTCAGATCCGGCGCGGTGAGCTGCAGGGCCTCGGCGGCCTGTTCCTTGTAGTCCCAGCTCCTCCAGAGAATGCTCGAGCAGGATTCAGGGGAAATCACCGAGTACCATGAATTCTCCATCATGAGGATGCGGTCTCCAACGCCAAGCCCCAGGGCTCCCCCGGACGCCCCCTCGCCGATGATCGCGACAACGATGGGAACCCGGAGGCGGGCCATCTCGAGGAGGTTTCGCGCGATGGCTTCCGCCTGCCCACGCTCTTCGGCTTCAAGCCCGGGGAATGCGCCGGGAGTATCGAGGAGGGTCACGACCGGGATTTTGAACTTTTCTGCAAGCTTCATAAGACGGAGCGCCTTGCGGTATCCTTCAGGATTCGGCATACCGAAATTCCGGAACACATTCGATTTCGTGTCGCGTCCCTTCTGATGCCCGATAAGCATTACTTTCCTGTCATCGATGTGGGCCATTCCCCCGACGATCGCCCGGTCATCCCTGAAGTGCCTGTCTCCGTGGAGCTCGAGGAAGTCCTTCGTGATCATGCCGATGTAGTCGAGCGTGTACGGACGGTCCGGGTGCCGTGCAAGCTGTACTTTCTGCCACCGGGTGAGGCCCGCATAGATGGAAAGCTGGAGCTGGTTGACACGCTTTTCGATTTTGCCGATCTCCAGGGCGATATCCGGATTGTCCCCGTACCGCCGCATTTCCTCCATCTTCTGTTCAAGCTCGATGATGGGCTTCTCGAACTCCAGTACCGATTTGGCCATGGGCATCTCCTGTGACGTTACGCGTCGATCAGCGGCGGCGGAAAAGTGATTTCGCGATAATCTGCAGGTCGAGCATCAACGACTGGTTCTTCGCATAGTACAATTTATACCGCTCCCGTTCGTCGGGATCCATGTCTTCGCGCGAGTGGATCTGAAGAAGGCCCGTGAGACCCTCGGGACCGAGCTCGCTGTCGCTTCCCGGATATTTCCCGGAGTGTCCGCTCTCCCCGACGGGAAGTCCCACGAGGCTGAGGCGCCCCCGGAGAACATCCGGGAGGAGACGGAGGATCGACCCCGGCGCGGCCCCTTTTTTCCTGAAGAGTGCCCAGGAAGGATACACGGTCAGGAGTAGCAGCGAGGCAAGGGCAATGTCGGTGGCACGCTTCACGAGCCGGTTGACCGGACGGTGTATGTTGTATTCGATGTCAATGAGCGGGAGCGTATCGAGCTCGTCGATCCTGGTCTTCCCGATGATCGATTCGAGGCTCCCCGGCACGAGGCGGAAATGGATGCTCCGGTTCCTGCTTCGCGCGATGACCGAGAGTATGTTTTCGTACGAGAGTCCATCGGTCGAGAAGATCACATCCCCGACGTGCCGCTCGTCGATCACCTTCCCCACGTTGTCGATGCTCCCGATGATCTCGACGCCCGCCACTTTCTCCCCGATTCTCCGGCGGCTGGTGTCGATGAACCCGAGCACGTCATATCCGTCGTCAACCCGCGCGCGGAGCTTTCTGAGGATCTCCTGTGCGGACGGCCCTGTCCCGACAATAACCGTCCGCCTGCCGAAGACTGTCTTTTTTGCTCCTCCCTGCCCGAACAGAAGGACGGCAAACCGCCACCCGGGAAGAAAGACGAGGCTGAGCAAGCCAGCAATCAGGACGACCCCCCTGCTGAAGGCAAAGTCCTTGGCGAAAAAGACGGTCGCGGAGATCAGTACGTAGCCGGCCGCAACAGCACCGAACGACCGGTTCACGGCGAAGCGGGACGTCGTGTACAGCCCCGCCACCGCCGAGAGGAGGACGATGAGCGCGGCGGGGACGAGCCATATCAGGGGATACGCATATGCCGGAAAACTGAAGAGCCCCCCCCGGTAGATATATTCACCTGCCAGAAGCGCCCCGACGACGAGGGTGCCGTCGAGGACCGCAATCTGGACCGGGCGGGCCAGACGGGCGAGCGACGCCGCCGATGCCCGCAGCAGGATGCCGAGAGTCAGGAAGAGGAGTATGATCCGTGAGCGGTTGAAGTGCTTCCTGACGAACAACTGCATCGCCTGGTAGAATACCCGGATCTCGTCGATATCGCTCCTTCGCGTGCTCTCCCCTTTGAAGTGGATGATTTTCGTCGTGTGGACATAGTATACTTTGAACCCGGCCGCGGCGATCCTGTAGCACCAATCCAGATCCTCCCCGTACATGAAGAAATCCTCGTCCAGCCCGCCCACGGTGACGTACGCCTCGCGTCTCACCATCATGAACGAACCGCTGACGGCGTCCACGGGATATGTCTCGTCTTCGGAGAGAAACGTCAGATTGTACCTGCCGAAGATTCTCGATGCCGGGAACAGCGCCGCAAGCCCGAAGATCTTCGTAAAGGCGACCCAAGGAGTCGGAAAGCTCCTGCGGCACGGGAGCTGGAATGTGCCGTCAGGATTCAACACCCTGCATCCCGCGACCCCAGCATCCGGCACATCCGAGAAGAAGCGGAGCATGACCCGCAGGGTGTCCTCCTGAACGACCGTGTCGGGATTGATCAGGAGAAGGAATTCTCCGCCTGCGAGCCGGAGCGCCATATTGTTTGCACGTGCAAACCCGACGTTCGTCGTGTTCTCAAGAAGGCGGACAGCAGGGAATTTCGCCCTGACCATGTCCGAGCTCCCGTCATCAGACGCATTGTCAACGACAAATATCTCCCCCTGGATACCCTCCAGGGCACGGCAAATCGATGTGAGGGCGTTTTCGAGGAATTGCCGGACGTTGTAGTTGACGATGATGACGGAAAGTTTCATCGTGCCGTCAGAGCCTGTTCAGCATGCCGCGGAACTTCAGCTTCCACAGCATGAAGAATGCTTCGTAGACGATGTGCTTCGACATTTTCGACTTCCCCGCACGCCGGTCAAGAAACACGATGGGTATTTCCTCCAGCCGGAATCCTTTGCGCCACGCCATGTAGCTCATTTCGATCTGGAACGCATAGCCGTTCGACCGGATGCCGTCAAGGTTGATCCCGCGGAGGACTTCGATCCGATAACACTTGAACCCGCCTGTCGCATCGTTGAGAGGGAGACCGGTCCAGAATCTTGTCCACACGTTGGCCGTCCAGCTCAGCAGCAACCTCTGCATCGGCCAGTTCAGCACGCGAACCCCATTCGTATACCGGGATCCGACCACGAGGTCCGCCCCGGCCGCCTTCCGAAGAAAGGCGGGGATCTCTTTGGGGTTATGGGAGAAATCCGCATCCATTTCAAACACATAGTCGTATTCCCTGGCCAGCGCGTACCGGAACCCGGCGACGTACGCGGTTCCCAGCCCCATCTTGGACACCCGCACCAGAAGATGGATCCGGGGATCCTTCTCCCCCATCTGCCGGACGATCTCCCCCGTCCCGTCCGGGGAGCTGTCGTCCACAATGAGCACCTCGATCCCCTCGACCTGCTCCAGGATCCTGGGGAGGAGCCGCGGGATGTTCTCCGATTCGTTATATGTGGGTATGACGACGAGTACCTTTGACACTGTTCGGTCCGGTTCTGATTATCGGGATGATGATCTGTCGGCGTAGAACTCCCGCATCGCTCCCGTGATGTGCAGAAGATGTTCCTCGTTCAGTTCCGTGTGCATGGGGAGCGAAATCACCTCGGCCGCTGCCTGTTCCGCCGCCGGGAAATCTCCAGGCTTCCCACCCGACATGGCGAACGCCTTCTGGAGGTGGAGCGGAACGGGATAGTAGATCGCGTGAGGGATCCCTTTCTCCTTCAGGAATGCCGCCAGCGCATCCCGCCGCGGCACCCGGAGCGTATACTGGTGGAATATGTGTTCCACATCCGGCGGTGCGGAGGGCACAGTCACGGGAAGACCCCGGAGAAGCTCGCCATAGCGCGCAGCCGCCTTGCGCCGGGCGGTATTATACTCCGGCAGGTGAGGAAGTTTGACCCGCAGGATCGCCGCCTGCAGGGTATCGAGGCGGCTGTTGAGGCCGAGAACTTCGTGGTAGTAACGGACCCTCGACCCGTGCGCCGCGATCACACGCATCGAATCGGCAAGTCCGGCGTCGTCGGTCACAACCATGCCGCCGTCCCCGAAGCACCCCAGGTTCTTGCTCGGGAAGAAACTTATGCAGCCGACGGCCCCTATCGAGCAGACCTTGCGCCCCCTGTACGACGCGCCCATCGCCTGCGCCGCGTCTTCGATTACCGGGATACGGTGAGCGCGAGCGACAGCCATTATGGGGTCCATGTCGGCGGGGTGGCCATACAGGTGGACCGGGATGATCGCCTTCGTATGCGCGGTCACGGCATTCCCGATGAGCGCGGGGTCGATGTTCATTGTCACGGGATCGATATCCACGTAGACGGGTTTCGCCCCGAGGATCCCGATCGTCTCAGCCGTGGCGACAAACGTGAACGGTGTCGTGATGACTTCGTCCCCGGGGCCTATCCCGAGCGCCATCATGGCGATCTGCAGCGCGTCGGTCCCCGACGAACACCCGACCGCGTGCTTCACGCCGAGATATCCGGCTATTTCGCACTCGAGCTCTCCCACCTCTTTTCCCTGGATGAACATCCCCGAGTCGAGCACCGTGTGTATTGCCGCATCGATATCACCCTTGATATTCCGATACTGACCGACAACATCCACCATCTGAAGTTTCATGGAGCCTTCCCTGTGCGTCGTGGAACATGCGAAGCCTGCGCCCGGCCCTACCGCCCCCGTCCGAGGAGCATATGGTATGCCGTGTTAAGCATGATCTTGAAATCCATCCGGAGCGACATATTCTCTATATAAAAAAGGTCGTACTGGACCTTCTTTTTCACATCGTCGATCGTCTCGTCGTATTTGTGTTTCACCTGCGCCCAGCCGGTGATCCCGGGCCGGACTTTCAACCGCCTCTGGTACAGCGGGATTTCCTTCAGGAGCTGCTGGACGAATACGGGACGTTCCGGGCGGGGTCCGATCAGGCTCATATCCCCTTTCAGGATGTTGATCATCTGGGGTACCTCATCCAGATGGAGTTGCCGGAGGATCTTCCCGAACCTTGTCACGCGCGGATCCCGGTGGTTCGCCCACTGCGGACCTTTCAATTCCGCGTCGCTGCGCATCGAGCGGAATTTAATCATGTTGAACGGGACGCCGTCTTTCCCCACCCGTTCCTGGATATAGAGCACGGTTCCCCGAGATTCGACCTTGATGACGGCCGATATGAGAATCCACAGCGGGAGCCCGGCGACGATGACAAGGGCGGAGGCGACAACGTCGATCAGCCGCTTCGTCGACTCTTCCCAGGGCGGCATCAACTGGGGAGTGATCTCGATGAGAGGGAAGCCGTAAATCTGATTCGTCCTCGCCTGACCGCTGATGATGTCGTAGAGGTCCGGCATGATCTTGATGCTGACACGATGCCCGTTACAGCTGCCGATGATGTCAAGGAGACGGTCGTGATCGGCGGAATCCAGAGCGACAAGCACCTCGCGGACATCTTCCTTCCTGATCACCCGCGGCAGATCATCAATTCCCCCCATCACCGGGATGCCCCGATACTGAGACCCGGCACGCCGCCTGTCAAGACCCACGAACCCCACAACGTTGTAGCCCAGCGCAGGATATTTTACGACGTCACCGAAAAGATCCCGCGACCGGGTGCTGCTCCCGACGATGATCGTGTTATGCACACCGATCCCCGCAATGAGCATACGCCGCTGGATGCTCCGGAGAACCATTCTCCCCGACACAACAAGGATGAGCACGTCCAGCCAGTACACGGCGATCAGGAGCCGGGAACTCGCCCCTGTCGGTTTTCCCGCATCATCGATGAAGACGGCGAAGAAGAGAATCAGCGACCCCACGACGACGGTCTTGAACAGCAGCGCAAGCTCGTCGAACCGGGAGGCTGCGTACCACGGCCGGTAGAGTCCGACGATGAAAAAAAGCAGAAGCCAGAACACGGTCACCGCCGCCATCGGAGCCCAGAGATCGGGCTCAGTAGCGACGGCGAAAAGGCCGCTCTTCACACGGAACATGAAGTACAGCGTCCACCCGGCCGATATCGTTATGACGTCGGTGATCACAAGGACGAGGATTTCTCTCCGGTCGGACATGCTACCTTAGCACCTCCCACGTCGAGCGCTGGCGGCCGGCTATGAACCGGAAGAATCCGACAAGAAGCGCGGCATTCATCGCCGTAATGTAGTACGGCAATCCGGCAACCCCGAGACCGACGTGCGACCTGTCGGCCACGAAGCCCGCCGCGGAAAGCAGAAGAAACACGAGCTCAAGTGCAAGCACAACCGTGAAAAAAACCGATCCGGGGGCGAGAACGAGTGTCGCTCCAAACGCAAGGATGAGGAGTAACGGCACACACCAGCGGATTATTTTGTGGGACCAGAGCGCAAATGCGGTAAAACCGGCGCCGGGACCGAGCAGAGGAAGGAACTCGGAAATGCCAGCGAAGTTCTGAGCCCCGATCCGTGCTTTCCTTTTGAACTCGCCTATCATCGACCCGGAGGTCTTTTCGTATGCGAGCGCATCCCTTGCATAGATCACCCGGAACCCTTTCATGACGACCTTCAGAGGGATCAAAAAATCGTCGGTGATGGATTTCCCTTCCGGAAGCGGGACGAACAGCCCCCTCCGGATTGCGTATACACCGCCGGTGGCCCCGAGCAGAGTATGCAGATCGCTTTCATTCCGCTTGAGCCAGTTCTCATACGACCAGTACGAGATTTCCCCGACCCCTCCGGCGTCCATGCCATCCGGCAGGAGCACGAGCTCGCCGCACACGGCGCCCACCGCGGGGTCCGCCAGCGGGCGGACGAGTCTCCCGATTGTCTCAGGCGTATACATCGTATTCGCGTCGGAAAACACGACCACTTCCCCTTCAGCGGAGCGGACAAGATCGTTCAGCACCGGGCCTTTCCCGCGCCGCCGGCTGAAACTGACCATGCGCTTGCCGGGATGTTCCCACGACTCGAGGATCCCGTTGGTTCGGTCTGTTGAACCGTCGGAACCGAATATGAAGTTGAGCTTTTCACGCGGATACCGGGTCGCCTCCAGATTTCGCAGTTTCTCCGGCAGGACGGCCTCCTCATTGTAGATCGAGATAACTACAGAGACAGAGGGCGCGAACCCGTCATCGGCCGCCACAGGGCGCGACCCTGCCATCCTGACCATGATCGCTACGACGAGCGGGTAGACGAAATATGAATAGACCACTGCGCCGATCGAGCACCAGAAAAGAACCCCGGCTACATCCATGAGCCCTTGAGCAAATCCCACTGTCACCTGCTATGCTTTCGAAACGTTCATCACGCCAACTGTCCTGAATATCGATTCAAAACGCTGTTCGTACGTATGGTCGCGGCACGCACGGCGGTAGCCCGCCTCGCGTATCGCTTCCCTCTCCCCCTCGTGCGCGAGATAGTACCGTATGGAGTCACGAAGCTCACGATCGGACCGGAACACCGCGATTTCTTCTCCCGGCACGAAATAGTCGCTCAAGCCGTGAGCGCTCGACGTCAGCAGGAAACCGCCCGCGCCCGGGATTTCAAAATTCCGGGCCTTGATCTGGGAAGCGCGGTCGTTGAGAAGCACGCGTGCCTGCTCCACGATCCGCAAAGGGGAATTCACGGTGATGCTGTCATCCGCCCGGCGATTCATAAACACCTTGGCCAGGGGTTTCCATCCCGGGGCCGCGGAACTTTCGGTAAAGTTGAGATTGATGCGACTTCGTGAATACATTGCAATCATCTCCTCCTGGTCCAGTCTTCCGTTCTTCCATCCCCTCCCCCAGCATTCGACGGGAATACCCTCCCTCACGAGATTCGCGATGCGCGACCGGCGCCGGGAGTGGACCTGCCCGATGAACGTCACATCAAACTCAGGGGGGACATTTTTTCTCACGACCCGGTGATGGTTGAATGCCCACTGGGACAGGATCACGTGCGTACAGCCGGATGCCCGGTACCGGTCCAGCGACCGGGTATCGGTGGTCACCGCCCAGTGGAAAAGGGGTGCCCAGTGCCGGGAGTAGGGCAAAAACCTCCAATGATCATCACCGAACCAGTTGAGCGTGATGGACCCGCTCGCGCGCGTGATCCTGCGAACGGTCTCCGTCGTGATCTCATCGGTGAAGAGAACAAAGAAGCAGACCTCCGGGCGGAATTCATCGACCTCGCGGAGGAGCGACCTGTTCATCCCTTCCCGCCCGTCGCGCCGCATTTCTTCATCAAGCGGAAAGAACCGCACGTCGACGCCCTGCATGCGGCCGAGAGTCCCGAGGAAATTCACATGTTCGTAACTGAACCCCCTCTCCGGCTGGCCGTAATCGTATTTCAGCCCGATATAGAGAACACGCAGCGGCATCAGATGAGCTCGCCGGGCGCCTGCAGCGGCGGCCTTTCACAGATGCCTCGCCGGGGGGTATTCACGAAATTCCACCGACGAATCTCGCACGCAATCGCATCATGAGTTGTTTGTCGCCGTCGTTCAGCGCGTACCTCCACACGAACAGTGCGTACGCGGGGAGGAACAGGGCGGCCGCAGACACCCGAACCACGCTGCTCCCGACGGCAAGAGCAGCTGCGATAAGCAGCGCAAGCAGCACCATCAATGCCGTCCCCCGGGAGGTCCAAAACGCCGCACGCCCTGGGATCCCGGGAAATGCAATATGCCTCCGGACTCCCCGAAAGAGGAGAATTGCATCCAGCGTCACCCGCACCAGGGAGGCAAGCGCCGCCCCCGCTATGCCGAGTACCGGGATCAGGAGCAGATTGAGTGCCACCATGAGCGGCAATTCTGCCGCGTGGTACTTCGCCGTCAGATCCGGCCGGCCGAACGCATGCAGCGCGGTAAAAGGCACCTGCGCTACTGAAGAAATACAAAAACCGCAGGCGAGTATCCTGAGCGACAGGCTGCTGGCGGCGGAGAACTCCTTCCCCATCCAGAGCGTGAGGACTTCCGGCGCGACGAGTACCAGCACTGCGGTCAGGGGGAGCGCGATCAGGGCGATGTACAGCACGGATCGAGTGTACAGCGCGCCTGATGTCAACTGACCGCCCGGGCTGACGGTTCCGCCGCTGAACACGGGATACAGGGCTGTCGTCAGGCTGAGCGGCAACACAAGCATCCGCATGACAGTCTCCTGAGGTACCGTATAGTAGGCAACCGCCGTGAGAGCAAGAAATGAACCGATCATGAGCCGGTCAAGATATATAAACAGGGGCGAAACGACCTGGGAGACCGAAACCCACCCTCCAAATGAAAGGAGCCGCTTCGCCAAGTGGCCGTCCCACAGCCTGATGCCGGTAAAAATTCCCTCATCGAGGGACCTGAGGAGCCAGACCCCGGCGGCAGCGGCAACCACCCTGATGACAACAGTCAAAAGGACGACATGGAATACGCCGCCGCCCATCAATACGATCGCCACGGAGCCGAGCCACTGTGCAAGGCCCATCACGGCCTGAAACGCGTTCACCATGTCAAACCGCTGGTAGGCCGACTGGATTCCCCGGATCATGCCGTTCGCGAGCATAAGGGGAATGCCAAAGGCGGCAATCACCAGGGATGCGTATGCTTCTCCGGCCATCGCTGCCGGAATGTGGAAGACCCCGGAAATCACGGGGCCTATAGCGGCGAGAAGTGCCAGCCCCACGACCGCCCCGACTATGGCACTCAGAGAGAGGGACGTCCAGCAGATGCGGCGAATCAACGGCCGGTCACCCGCCGCCAGCGCTTCCGCGACATACTTTGTGATCGCGCGGCTCACTCCGAGGTCGAGGAGGCTGAAGTATCCGACGACTATCCAGATGAGCGAAAGCAGGCCGAATCCGTCGGCCGACAGCTTTCTTACAAGGATCGGAAAACTCAGGAACGAGACCGCGATGACAAAGACCTGTGTGAAGAAGTTGTACGCGGTGTTTTTCGCGACGACGCGAAGGTTCCCTGATCCGGGCATTTTCCGCGCATCCGGAGTATCGGGCCCCGGCGACGGTTCGACGCTTCCGCTACGCATGGAGGCAGGAGATGACCGGAGGGACCATACCCGCCTCTTATTATTCAATGCGAACGCGGTAGAATCGGGCGACGCGCCGTGCCGCCTTTTGAACGCGGCGTTCGAAAACCGTCGCTCCTTCAGGCCCGAAGACCCCCTGCATCAGGAGCGCCAGGAGCACGGACAACGCCAGCGTGAGGACACACGCGAGAAACACGATCAGCATCCGCTGCGGCTTCGATTTCTTCTCGGCCGGCACGGCGCGATCCAGCACAAGCAGCACAGGGATGTCCTTGTGTTCGTTGATCTTTGCCTGTTCATACAGCGGCACAAGGAACTCAATGATCTTTTGCTGAATCGCCACGTTGCGGTACAGGCGGAGCGACTCGACGCCGATCCCCGGTATTCCCCCGATCTTCTTGTTGATCTCCCCCACCTCCACCTCAAGCTGCTTCAGCGCCGGGTTGTCCCCCGTCGCGGTCCGCTTTGCGATGGCAAGCTCCAGGTCCTTCCGCGCTTTCATGCCGTACAGCTCCGCGATCGGGCCGATCCCTGAGGCCCCTTCCCCCTCCGGGACGATCAGCATTCCCGTGCGTTCCTGGTACGCCTGGAGCGAATCCTCGGCCCGGCGGAGGTCCGCGTAGATCCCGTCCAGTCTCGTCTCGATAAACTCCCTGTTGCTCCCCGCCTCCTTCGTCCCGAGCTGAACGCTGATCCCGTTCAGCAGTTCCACGAAATAGTTGGCTATATCCGCCGCCCGCAGAGGGTCCCTGTCAAACACTTCAATCGTGATGTTGTCGTCATCCTGGGTATCAAATGCCGTATTTCCTGAGAGCGCCTTTACCGCTTTCTCCATCGAACTGTCGGTAATCCCGTATTCCCCCATCAGGTTAAATTTCCTGACCACAGCCTCCATCGCCTCCCGGCTCTTCAAAATCGCAAAATAATTGTACGTTCCGCCGCTGCCCCCGAGCGATCGCCGCGCGAGACCCGGCAGGCCGCGCAGCAGGCTCCCCGCGCTCCCCAGGGCACCGAACATGTCAGGCTCTTTCGGGGGGAGGATCGACGCCGTCGACTTGTACCATTGAGGAAGAAGAAGGCTCACAACCACCGCCGCCACGGTCACGACAATCACGTTGACCAGAATAAACCGCCGCCATGCCAGCAGGGTTCCAATCACGTTGAAGAGGGCGCCGCCGGAGGGTGAAGATGGAGTCATTATCGGCTCATTTCTTGTATTGATTGACAAGGAGGACGATGCTGATCGCGACACTCAGGACCGTTGCGGACTGCGCGATGATCCCGAGATAGTAGCCGAAGGGGTGGTCAGGGACTTTCGGCACCCAGATAAAATCCCCCTCTTCGACGGAAGTGTCGCCGGGATTCAACCACTGCCGGCTCCTCGCCTTGATCACCTTGATGTCGCCCCGACGCGAGCGGTCCGTGACGCCGCCGGCCCTCTCGATGTAGCGCCAGACGTCTTCACCGGCAATGAACGGAACGTGGCCCGGGCTGACGACCTGGCCGAACACGTAGACGGTCTTCTTCCTGGAGGGAATGATCACCTCGTCCCCTGACTGCAGAAAGACGTCGCTCGATTGATCGCCGCGCACGAAGAGCTTTACAAAGTCGGTCGTCACCTGCTCCTTCCGCATGCGCAGGGTGGTTTCAATGTAGAAATCGGTCGTATCGTCGGGTGGGACGCCTCCACGGATGCTCATGAGGCGCTCCGTCTCGACGTCGGACTCCCTGACCGGCTGACGGAGCACCTCCGCGGAAGAAAGAAGGGCGTCATCGCTGAATCCCCCCGCGGACCTGACAAGTTCGGAGAGGCGCGTGGAATCCCGCGTGATCGGGTACAAACCGGGGAACAGAACTTCCCCCGTGATTTTCACCCTGTAATCGCCCCGCTGGTCCACGGTTCCCCGAACGAGGATCCGGTCGCCGGGCTGCAGGGGAATATCCGGGACCGTCCCGGCAAGGATTCCCCTTGCGTCAATCGACGTGCGCTCGCGGATATAGCCCGTACGATCCTGACGGGTGAGCTCGACGCTGTCTTCGCGTGCTCCCGGGGAGAAACCGAACGCGAATCGAATCGCATCACTCACGCTGTCCCCGTCGGCAAACTCGAATCTTCCCGGCGCGTTGACCTGGCCGTAGACACCGATCACGTTGCGGTGGACGTCGTACGGGGGAACGACGACGACGTCCCCCTCTCGAAGGTACGGGTTCCAGCGGTCCTCTTTCAGAGCCAGGAATCTCTGCAGGTCGACGCGGGACTGCGTCCGGTCGTTATGCCGGAGAATTATGCGGCGGGTCGACATGAGGAACTTTATGTTGTCAAGTTCACTCTGCGCCTCCCCCGGCATGAGCTTATTCGCCGCTTCGAGGACTTTGTCCACCCTGTTGTAGGCAGCCATCGTGTACGAGCCGGTGTTCAGCACCTCCCCCTCCACGGTAACAACGATCGGGCGGGGATTCACCAGTGTCATTGTCAGCTCGCTTTCAAGGTAGCGTTTCCTGACCGCGGCGGCGACTTTCTCCTTGGCGGCGGCAAGCGTCATTTGCGAAACCTGGACCTCGCCGACTGTCGGGATGATCAGCGTCCCCTCCGGCGTTACCGTGAGCTCGAAGGCAAGGGGCTTGCTGCTCCAGATATTGACCGAGAAACCGTCCGACGGTCCCACAAAATAGTTCGCGGGATTGATGACGGACTCGAGCGCGGGCCCGCGGGGCTGTACCATGACCGTGCCCTGCGAAACCCTGTCTTTGTCGCCGGGGAAATCGGTCTCCGAAGTCTCTCTCCTCGTCTGCGCCGTGACGCACGTAAACGACAGTGCCACGAACACAAACATCAGCAGCCGCGGCACACGCCGTGTGAGTTCTTCAGGTTTCATACATATCCTTATAATACTCGCGGTATGCCCCGCTCATGATCCTCCGCCACCAGGGCTCGTGCTTCAGATACCACTCAACGGTCTGCTCAATCCCCTGTTCAAATGTTACGCCCGGTGCCCACCCGAGTTCTCCCATGACTTTCGACGCATCGATTGCATAGCGCAGGTCGTGCCCGGGACGGTCTTTGACGTAGCTGATGAGGCTCTCCGGCTTCCGGAGCTTCCTGAGGAGGAGGCGGACGATGTCGATGTTGCGGCACTCGTTGTTCCCGCCAATATTGTATACCTCCCCGTTCCGGCCCCGCTCCATGACCGCATCAAGCGCCGTGCAGTGGTCGCGCACATAGAGCCAGTCCCGGACGTTTATCCCCTCCCCGTACACGGGGAGGGGCCGGTCGTCCATCGCACAGGCGATCATGAGGGGGATGAGTTTCTCCGGAAACTGGTAGGGGCCGTAGTTGTTCGAGCACCGCGTGACGATGGCCGGAAAGGAGAACGTATGGACGGCGGCAAGGACGAGCAGGTCGGAAGCGGCCTTGCTCGCGGCATAGGGGCTGTTGGGATGAACGGGGGTCGATTCAGTGAATTTCCCCTCCCGCCCCAACGACCCGTACACCTCGTCCGTCGAGACGTGCAAAAATCTCTCCACGTTCCGTTCGCGGGCGGCGTCAATAAGGACCTGCGTCCCCAGGACGTTCGTCGCGACGAACACCGCCGCGCCGCTTATGCTCCTGTCGACGTGCGATTCCGCCGCAAAATGCACGACCGCGTCGGTCTCGTGCTTCTTCATCACGGCAAGGACTTCGTCCCTGCTGCAGATGTCGCCCCGGACGAACGTGTAGTCCCCGTTCTCGCCTATATCCCGCAGGTTGTCCAGATTCCCGGCGTACGTGAGCTTGTCGTAATTGACAACACGGACCCCCGGATGCGATTCGAGGTAGTAACGGACAAAATTGCTTCCGATGAACCCTGCGCCGCCTGTCACAAGGAGTGAGCGCATCGGGTCAGTCCAGCAGGAATGACGTGCCCGGATCCGCCTCGTGTCGTATTTCGTCCACGGGGTGCTTCTTTCCCTCCCCTGCGAAGAGACGGTTGGGGAAGTTCAGAACCATGCCCCGGCCCTCTCCGATGTTTCTGTACGCGTGGACAACCCCCCGCGGGATAATAATCGACCGGGGGGCATCCTCCCCTGCGTACACAATCTGACGTGTCATGAACGTCGGAGAGGGCTTCCGGTTGTCCCAGAGAACAATCTTGAAGTTCGAGGGGCCAAAGAACGCGAAGCAGTCGGCCTGGTCGGCATGTTCATGCGGGCCCCGCGTCACACCCGGCGCCGTCATCGAAACATATCCCATGACGGGAAAGAACTCCGGAAAGATTTCGTCGCTGCGGAACAGCTCCGAAAGCCACCCGCGGTCGTCGATGTATTTCGTGAGGTTGCGCACGACCACATCCTGAATCGTCCCGTTTTTGAACATTGGGTACCTTCCCGAATCTGTTGTCACGTCATGCCCTCCGGAGAAAACCGTATCTATCCGACGTTTGCCGGAGACAGAGTTTTCGCGCGGCGCCAGCTGGTGTGGAGGGAAACAATTGTAGCAAAGGGGGGGGCTACTCTTCCTTTCCGGAAAGAGCCAGGTCTACACGGTTCGTTGTTCCGCAACTGAATTTATTGATTTCGGGGGGAAAAGTCAACGCCGGGAGGGGTTCATGGCGGGAGCGCGGCCCTGATTCGCTTGACAAATTCCGCGTAATCCACCGGTTTCCGGACAAAATCGCACGCCCCGTACCGCAATGCGACTTCCGCGGATTCATCGGACCCGGAACCAGTCACCACGATCACTTTCGCGTGATCGTTCAACTGTCTGATCTTCCGCAGAACTTCAAGGCCGTTCATGCCGGGAAGCGCCAGATCCAGAAGAACGATATCGGGACGACGTTCCTTGTACAGGGTCAGCCCCTGGGGACCGTCTGCGGTCGTCAGGGTTTCGAATCCCTCGAGGCTCAGGATATGCTGGACGAGGGCGAGGACCATCTCGTCGTCGTCGATGACAAGGACTTTCGGCATGGGGTAAAGTTACGGCCAACGGAGCTGAATTGCAAGGCAAGGAAATTGCTGGTGCGCCCCGGGAAGAACACCCGGAAAGGCCAGCGGGCGGCTCCGGGGCGCAAAAGCGCCCCGGAGTGACGCGCGATCATGACTTGACGCTGACGGCGGCTTTCTCCATGCTCACCCTGGCGATCGCCTCGTCGGCTTCGGCAGAGGGGTCGGGCATCCGGAACTGCGGGACGAGCTTCGAGAAAAGCCGCAGGACGATGCTCTCCGAGCCCTGATGGGCCGCCTCGATGAGCGTGTCGACATCCATGCCAAGCGGGTTCTCGTAGCCGGGCATGCCGCTCACGATATGCTGGTGGATGCTGACATTCCCGTCCCCCATCGGCACCGTCACGTCGCGGTCCATGCTGTTGTACGAAACGAGGATCTTGTCGTGCGTCGTCCGCTCGATCCGCGCCCCTTCGTAGAAGAGCTCTTCATACATCTTTTCACCGGGTCTCAGGCCCGTGAACACGATGTCGATGTCCCGCCCCTCCTCGAGGCCGTTCAGCCGGATCAGATCCCGCGCCAGCTCGACGACGGGAATCTGCTCTCCCATGTCGAGGACGAACGTCTCACCGCCGGTCCCCATCGTGGCCGCCTGGAGGACGAGCTGGACCGCTTCCGGGATCGTCATGAAGAATCGCTTGACGTCAGGATGGGTCACCGTGACCGGCCCGCCCATCTTGATCTGGCGTTCAAACACCGGGACAACGCTGCCGCTGCTTCCGAGCACGTTGCCGAAGCGGACAGTGACAAACGTCCTGCCGACCCGCATCGCTGCATTCTGCACGATGAGTTCCGCGATCCGCTTCGAGACGCCCATGATGCTCGTCGGGTTCACCGCCTTGTCGCTCGAGATCATCACGAAGCGCTGGACCCCGTGGCGTTCCGAGAGCTCCACGAGATTCCGCGTCCCCAGCACATTGTTCGTCACGGCTTCGGAAATGTTGACTTCCATCAGGGGGACATGCTTGTGCGCTGCCGCGTGAAAGATGACCGCCGGCTTGTGCTGCGCGAAAACGCTGTCCATCCTGTCCTTGTCCCGGATATCCGCAATAACGGTGCGTACGGCGACGCCTCTCTTGGGGTGTTCCATGAGCTCCTGCGCGATCCGGAATATCGAGTTCTCGCCGTGGCCGACCAGGATGAGTTCCGTCGGGCCGAATTCCTTGATCTGCCGGCAGATCTCCGAACCGATCGAACCTCCCGCGCCCGTGATCATAACGCGCGCGCCCTTGAGGAGTCCGACGACGCTCTTCGTGTCGGTCTTCACGGGTCCGCGGCGCAGAAGATCCTCCAGCTGAATGTTCCTGAACTGGTCGACGCGCGCCGTTCCCCTGAGGATCTCGAACAGCGCGGGGACGATCTTGCTCGTCACGCCCTGTTCCTTGCACACCTGGACGACCTCCCGGACTTTCTTCCCGGACGCCGCCGGCATCGCGATGATCACCTGCTGCGCATGGTGTTCCTTCAGAAGCTTCGTGAGCTCCTTGAGCGTTCCGAGAACGGGGACGCCGTGAATGTTCTTCCCCACTTTCTCGAGGTTGTCGTCGATATACCCCACCGGCAGAAGGCCGAGATGCCGGTTGACCTGTAGTTCTTTCACGATCATTGCGCCCGCCACGCCTGCGCCCACGATCAGGGCCGGTTTCATCGATACGCTTTCCTCCGAACGGGTCTGCCACGACTGCACGAGCCTGATACTGAAGCGCATCGCGCCGACAAGAAGCATTCCCAGGAGCCCGTCAAGCACGGGAAGCGAACGCGGGAAACCGTACGGGATGATGCCGAGGGGAGTGAAGAGGGCGAAGAAGAGCACAACTTCGACAAGCGCGGCCAGAATCGTCGCGCGCAGAAGCGTTGCAAGCTCCTGGACGCTCGCATAGCGCCAGTACTGGGCATACAGCCCCGTGACATAAAAGATGGCGAGCTTGCAGATCCCGTCCAGCGCCATAAACATGGACAGGGGGTTGATGTACTGGCGGAGCTCGTGCAGACTTTCCGTACGGATATAAAAGGAGATCCAAGGAGCAAGCGAGATCAGCAGGATATCCACAACGAGCAGATCCCGATTCCTCAGCCTGGAGAGCATTTCCAAACGTTTTTTCATTATCACAATCCCCCGATTGTCCGCAGTATGATCCTCAGATCCGACAGGACCGTCCGCCGTCTGAGGTACGCAATATCGATCGACAACTTGTGCGGCAGGATCTTCCCGAGATAGAGTTCCTCGGTGTTGCCGCCCGACAAAAGCTCTTCCTCGTTTCTGTAGTGAAGCGACGCCGGGCTCGTGATGCCCGGCCTGTACCGGAGAATCTCCCGCTGGTCAGGCGTGTAGCGCGCAACGTACCCGGGATTCTCCGGCCTGGCGCCGACGAGACTCATATCTCCCTTAAATACATTCAGGAGCTGAGGAAGTTCGTCGAGTTTGTATGCACGAAGCAGGCGTCCCACGCGGGTCACGCGGCTGTCTCCCCTGACCGTCAGTCCGCCCCCCGCAACATCCGCTCCCTGCACCATACTCCGAAATTTGTATATGGAAAAGAACCTGCCTTCGATTCCCACCCGGCTCGAACGGTAGAAGACCGGGCCGCGATCCTGGAGCTTCACTGCAGCCCCGATGACGAGAAAAAGCGGCGACAGGAAAACCAGTCCGGCTGCGGATGCAATAATGTCGACGATGCGCTGCGCAAATGCGCTGTGAACAGGAGGCGCACTCCGTGCGCCTCCGCCAGAAGGGTGATCAAATATCGACATTTTCCTCCGGAATTACTGTGATGCGCCGCACCGGGAAAAATCCGATTAAATCGCCGGCAATCAATGGGTTACGGCCCGGACCGGCTCGCCTGAGCGCTCCCTGTACCAATCGACGGTCCTCCGGAGGCCCGCCCGGAACTCCACAGAGGGCGCATACCCCAGTTCGCTTGTCACCAGACCAATGGCGGCGAAGGAATGTTTGATATCCCCCGCTCGAGGTTTCTCGAACACGGGTGTGATGGAAGTGCCCAGGATCACGTTGATCTCGGCGACAAGTTGGTTCAGGGAGATCCTGTCATGGCAGGCGCAGTTCATGGCAAGCCCCTGCCGGCAGGGCGCGCTTCCGGCACGGAGATTCGCATCGACCACGTTGGAGACAAACGTGAAATCACGCGTCTGTTCGCCGTCGCCAAAGATGACCGGCTGACGTCCGCCCAGCATCGCACGTATGAATTTGGGTATCACCGCCGAATACTGGGACGCGGGATCCTGCCGCGGCCCGAAGACGTTGAAATACCTGAGCGCCACCGTTTCCATCCCGTACAGTGACGCGAACACCCGGCAGTAATGCTCGGCTGCGAGCTTCGACACCGCATACGGAGACTGCGGATTGGGGGTCATTCCTTCGTGTTTCGGCAGCTCCGGCGTATCGCCGTACACCGACGAGGAGGACGCATAGACTACGCGGCGAACGCCGGCGTCTCTCGCGGCATACAGGATATTCAGGGTGCCGTCCACGTTGACGGCGTTTGAAGAAATCGGATCCCGCACAGACCTGGGGACGGACGGGAGCGCCGCCTCGTGAAAGACGACTTCGATGCCCTGCACGGCCTCCCGCACGGTGTGATAACTCCGTATGTCCCCTTCCACGAGCTCGATGTCTCCCCCCAGGCCTGAAAGGTTTTCGCGCTTCCCCGTCGAAAGATTATCGAGAACGCGGACGCGATGCGCCCCCCCGACAAGCGCTTCGACGATATTGGACCCAATGAATCCGGCACCTCCGGTGACTAATGCATGCATGTGACGTCCCTGCTTTTGTGTGTGAAATGTCTGATTTCCCTGCAATCCGCCGTTCAGCGGCGGTGCTCCGCGACAATTGCGGTGACGGCATCGACAACGCTCTCAACGTCTTCGTCGGACATTCTGGAAAAGATCGGCAGCGATACCTCGCGCATATACTCCCGGTGCGCGACGGGCAGGTCCGACTCCCGGTATCCGAACGTCTCACGGTAGTAGGGATGGATGTGGAGCGGGATGAAGTGGACGCTCGCGCCGATGTTCCGATTCTTCAGCTCCTCCATGAACCGGGCGCGGTCGATCCGGAGCCGGTCGAGGTTCAGTCTGAGCATATAGAGGTGCCACGCATGCTGCGCATCCCCGGAGTCCGCAGGCACCTGCGTTTCTCCTACGGACGAGAACGCCTCATTGTATTTCAGGGCGATCGCCTTACGCCGCTCGTACATTCTCCCGGCTTTCCGGAGCTGCGCAAGACCCATCGCGGCCGCTACGTCGGTCATGTTGTATTTGTATCCCGGCGCGATGATTTCGTAGTACCACGACCCTTCAGCAGTATAGCGTTTCCACGCATCCTTGCTGATCCCGTGCAGCGCCATGATCCGGCACCGCTCCGCCAGCGCCTCGTTCTCCGTACAGATCATCCCCCCTTCGCCCGTCGTGATCGTCTTCGTCGCGTAGAAGCTGAAACAGGTTATTTCGCTCAGAGCGCCGATCATGCGCCCTTTATATATTGAGGGAAACGCGTGCGCGGCGTCCTCGATCACGGGAATCCCGTGATGTGCCGCGACGGCATGCACGGCGTCAATGTCAGCCGGGAGCCCGGCGATGTGCACGGGCATCACCGCCTTCGTCCGGCCCGTGACTGCACGTTCGATCAACGCAGGATTGATGTTCAATGTCCGGGGCTCGACGTCGACAAAGACCGGCCGGGCGTCGAAATAGCGGATGACCTCCGCCGTCGCGGCAAACGTATACGGCGTCGTTATCACCTCGTCGCCGCGCTTCAGTCCTATCGCGTCCAGCGCGAGGTGCATGGCGGCGGTGCAGGAATTGACAGCGATCGCATGCTTCGCGCCCACGACGGCCCCGAATTCCGCCTCGAACTTTTTCGTCTTCGGTCCGGTTGTCACCCAGCCGGACCGGAGGGTTTCTTCAATCTCCCGGAATTCTTCGCCGTCAAGGTCGGGGAGGGCAAATGGAAGGAACTGTTGTCTCATTGTCGTTCGATCATTGTTATTGGTTCACCATTGTGCCGCAGGCTGATCCCCCCACCGGTTCCGGAACTTCACAAGGCCTCTGAGAAACCCGAGGCCATAGGAGAAATGAAGCGCCGCATAGGCCGTCGGGAGCAGAATCAGCACGTCGCGGTCGGCCCCCCGCGCCGTGAGGAGTGACGCAAGGATATTTGTCGCCATATACGCGATCAGGATCGCCCCCAGAGTGAACAGGCCGGCGGCTGGAGCGGGGATGCAGAGCGCCGCCGCCGCACAGAGAGACGCGACAAGCGCCGCGGGCACGAATTGACGCGCGCTCATCTGCATGGGATGTTTCTGAAGCACGCGCACCTTCCAGTAACCGTACTGGTAATACTGGCGCCAGAGCGACCGGAGGGAGCTCCGGCTGAAATACTCGGACCGGACATCGGAGGCCAGAAGAAGTTTCGCCCCGAGCTTGCGGAGCCGGTAGTTGTATTCATCGTCCTGGTTCCGGACGAGCTCTTCGTCGTAGGGCCCGGCACGCTGGACGATTGCGCGGGTGTAGGCCGGAAAGGGGACCGTGTCCGCGAGCATCGTGCGGTCGGTGATCGTGCGGAATGCCGAGCCGCCGACGCCAAACTTCGAACTCATCGCCAGCGCGATGACGCGGGCGACGCGCGTCGAGCCCACGGTGTGCACCGGCCCACCCACGCCGTCGACACCGTCGTTTTGCAGATGGCCGACGCAGCGACTGACGTAATCACGCGCAATCGTGCAGTGCCCGTCAACGCGCACGAATATGTCTCCGCGCGCCCGCCGGAGGGCGATGTTCATCCCCACCGGAACGATTTTCCCCGGGTTGTCAAGAAGAATAATATTCGGTGAACGGGACTGCATGGAGAGGACGATCTGCCGCGTATCGTCCGTCGACATCCCGTCCACGACAAGGATCTCCATCCTGTCCTGATCATAGTCCTGGGCCAGAACAGCCTCGAGGCTTTCCCGGATAATCGCACCCTCGTTCCGGATCGGCATGATGACGCTCAGAAATGGCAGGGCGGTCATAGGGCGTCACTCTCCCCGCGCGGACGATGGAGCGGTGCGCTTTGCCCGGCGCAGCCGGTCGGTGAGGCGGTACGGGGCGAGCACGCCGCGTATTTTGGCGCGAAGAACCGGTGGGGTGTCCAGCGCGTGCGCTTCCACACGCGGCAGCGCAAGGAGGTCGTCCCCCGGCCCCGCCATGCCAAGGTCGGTCGTGACCGCAAGACGGAAGCCCGCCCCGGCCACCGCCGCGATATACTGGTCCGTCACCTGACCGAGCCTTCTGCTCCCATACGGGTACGAGTACGCCCTCCCTGCGGATTCTCCGAGGCGTTCGACAAGAATTGCGCGCGACCGCCCGGCCTCCTCGTCAAGCTGCATACGCGTGCTCGCCAATCCGTTGCGATGCGTGTGAGAGTGGGCGCCGACGTCGACGATCCCGGACGACATGCACTGCTCCAATTCGTTCCATGTTATGGGGCGCCATGCCTCTTCCGTCGTCCGTCCGGCGTTGGCGAGGGACCAGGCGTCAAAGGGCATCGGTCCCTCCCGGCCGACCGCGTCCGTGACAACAAAAAGCGTCGCCGGGGCCGCATAGTGCAGGAGAACGGGGAGCGCCCGCGAGGAGAAATTCGCATAGCCATCGTCAAACGTGAGGCACACGAGCGGCCGCCGGCTCTCACGGTCTTCCGCCAGGCGTGCGGGGAGATCCGCGAGTGGGATGATCTCTGCCGCCGACGCGAGCGCCGCGACCTGCCGTTCGAACATCACCGGGCTGACGTTCCAATCGTCGAGGCGCGGATCGACGAACGGAAGATCCGCAATCCTATGATAGACGAGTATGCACGCCGAGCGCCCGCCGGGGGGCGTCGCCACCGCGGCGCCGCATGAAGACGCAAGGCCCGCCGTTCTCTTCAGAAACCGTTTCACGGTGATCTTCCCGATCATAAGGGCCCCGCAGGAGGGACGGACCCGGATGACCGTGCGGCAGCGGGAATTCTATTGACGACCGCGCGAAATTTCCCGTTCGCAGACCGGGGGATCCTCTCCACGGGCTCAAGCGTCACGCGAATCTCCCCCATCCGCGCCCGCAATCGTTCGACGATCGATTGTCCCGCTTCCGCAGTGTAAGCGTCGGTCGGAACGTACAGGACGGTCACGTGATCGACCCCATCCTGAATGATCTGCGCCTCGCGCACGGGGAGGTTCCCCTTGAAGATCGTATCAAGGCGCCCCACGGGCCTTCCGTCGACTGTGCGAAGGACGTCGTCCGATCTCCCTTCGATCGAGCTGAGTGAGGGGAGCAGGCGCCCGCACGCGCATGCAAATTCCCGGGGGGGACGCGTCGCGCGGTCTCCGACACGGTACCGTATCAAGGGCATGTCGGGATTCATCAACCCCGTGCATACGAGGTCGCCGCTTTGTCCAGCCGGGACCGCGGTCTCTCCCTCAAGGATCTCCACAAATCCCACCTCCGGCCAGAGATGCATGGTCCCGTGGCCGCATTCACCCGCCGCAACGGCGATTTCGGTCATCCCGTATGTCTCACGCACGGGACATCCGAACGCCGCGGTGATTACCTCCCGTTGATGCGCGTACAGCGGCTCCGCATTCGTGACGGCAACGACCGGCCGCACACCGGTCATCTTGAGCCGGAGCATCACGTCCGCGAGCGCAAAAAGGGACGATGAATAGCCCCACACATATCTGACCCCGTACCGCCGCATCGCATCGAGATACCGGGGAATGAATTCCGGCGACAGATGATATGACGACATATACAGCTGGCGGAGGCCCGCGTTCCAGACCCAGAACGGCGGGGTGCGTTGTCCCACCGGCGTCACGAGCTGGCCTCCGAGGATCGCCCACCGGTCATAGAGTGATATCCCGTACCACCGTCTCCAGCGCGCCTCGAAGACGGCGTACCAGTTTCTCACCGTCTCCCTGGTAAACCACATGTCGAGCGGTTTTCCCGTCGTCCCGCTCGTATGCTCGTGAAACATCCTGGCGGGCGAACAATCGTCCGCAATGAAGGCTCTCGCGTTCCGCCGGATTTCCTCTTTCTCAAGAACCGGCCAGTGATCCAGGTATTCCGGAGACCTCAAGTCCCCCCGCCGGCGCCTTTCCGCCCAGAGCGCACGGTAGTACGGGACGTCATTTGCGGCCCTCCTCAAGAGAAACCCGAGGCGGGAATCCTGCCACGCCGTCCACTGCGCCTGCGTCCATGATTCCCGTGATAGCGCCTCGGCCACGAGGCGCTCGGTATCTCCGGAATATCGCCAGGCCCGGAGATAGTATCCTCTGATGCTTGCGACCGCGGATCGGACCGGCGCGGGGGACTCGTTGTAGAGCTTCATCACCGTGTCGTTCACAGGCCGCCGCTCCCCGGATTGCTCCGCGGGCCGTCGGCTGGATACTCGAGCGACCGGAGGAGGGTCTCCCACTGCGGGATGGTGATGGACCAGTCGAACTGCTCCACCTTTTTCCGCGCATTGCGCGAAAGGCGCCCGGAGAGTCCTTTCTCAGCAAGCACCCGGCTCACGGCACGTGCGAGGGAGACCGCGTCGCCGGGTTCGGCGAGCAGAGCATCTTCGCCGTCGGCAAGCAAATACGGGAGCCCCCCCACATTTGTGCTCACGACGCACAGGCCGCACGCCATGGCCTCCATCACGCTTACCGGCGTGTTATCGACGTTCGTCGTATTCAGAAAGATGTCGAACCTGTCGAGCCAGCCGGGCACTGTCGCCTTTGTGACTCCCCCCGGAAATTCGATCCGGTCCTCAACGCCCAGCTCCCTGGCGACGGCCCGCGCGGCCTGATACGTGCCGTCCCCCTTGTCACGACCCACCATCGTCATCCGGACGTCCGGATGTTCCCGGACGAGCCCGGCAAGGACCCTGGGCGCAAGCGCGGGATTGTAGATCTCGTGAAACGCCCTGAGCCAGATGATGCGCGGCTGCGCGACTGAACGCTCACGGTAGCAGTACTGATGCAGGTCAAGCGAATTGGGGAGAAGGACCGATCCCGCGCAATAGGGATTCAGCCGTTCCCTGAGGTACTCCGACGGCACGACGACCGCGGCGGCCGACGTGAGGAGCCGGCGGACGCGCCCGGGCCACTTCGCCGCAAACTGGGGGAGGTTTCCCCCGCGCAGCGTGAGGATGTACCGTTTTCCCGCGCGCCGCAGAACCCAGCAAACGGCTTCCGCCCAGAGGAAGGCATCCCCGCTGAAGACGTCGACGTGGGCGAGCCGGTATCTCTCCCGCAAACTCCATGTTCTCCATACCATGTCCGCGAGCTTGGGGAGACGGCGGGTTTTGCGCGACGTCGTGAATATCTCCCATCCCGCCGCGGCAAGGTGACCTGCCACGTCTTCGCTCAACGAATTTGCGCCGGTCACCGCCGAGATAAAATTCCCCACGAACAGGACGGGAAACACGCCGGACTCGCGCACAGCCATCCCGGCGGCACGGGGGGTCATGCTCTCAAACAGCGCTTCCCATCGAGGAAGCGTCGCCGACCAGTCATATTCCTGTGCTTTCTTCCTCGCGTTCCGCGAGAGCCGCGCGGCCAGACCGGCGTCCGTCAGGAGCCGGCGGATCGCCTGCGCAAGGGACGCCGCATCGTCAGGCGGAGAGAGCAGCGCATCCTCGCCGTCGTCGAGCATGTACGGGATACCGCCCACATTCGTGCTCACGACGCACAGGCCGCTCGCCATTGCTTCGAGCACGCTCACCGGCGTGTTGTCCACGTTCGTCGTATTCAGGAAGATGTCGGACCGGTCAAGGAGTTGAGGCACCTCTTCTTTCGGCACTCCTCCAGAGAACTCTATGCGCTCCGCAACGCCGAGTTTCTTTGCCAGCGCCCGGGTTGCACGATACGTGCCGTCCCTCCGGTCCGCCCCCGCCATCGTCAGACGAATGTCAGGGAATTCTCCGGCAAGCTCGGCGACGACCCGCGGCGCGAGCAGGGGGTTGTAAATCCCGTGAAATGCACGGAGCCATATGATGTGCGGCCGGAGAGAGTTCCGTTCACGGTACCGGTAACCGCTGAGATTGAGCGCATTCGGCACGCGGATGCATCCTGAGAAAGAGGGCTTCATGCGCTCCTGCAGGTAGCACGAAGGGGTCGTTACAAGTGACGCCGACTGAAGGAGACGCCTCACCCGCCCCGGCCAGCGCCGGGCAAATTCCGGGAGATTGCCACCGTGGAGCGTCAGCGCATACGGCTTCCCCGCCCGCCGGAACACCCAGCAAACGGCCTCCGCCCAGATGAACGCATCGCCGCTGAAAATGTCCACATGCCCGAACCGGTACCGGCGGCGTTCCCGCCACGCGGTGGCCATCATGTTCCAGAGCCGGGGGAGGCGCGCAACGTGCCCCGACGTCGTCAGGATCTTCCATCCCCGTTCCCGGAGGGCCACCGCGAGATCGTGGCTGTACATGCTCGCACCCGTGATGCTCGAGAGGTAGTTCCCGACGAAGAGCGCGCTCCGCTCTCCGTCCTGCGCATCGGAACGCTGCTTTTTCTGCACCGTCTTTTCGCTCACGTTCTCGCACCCCGGGTCATGATATTTTCCTCACCACATGGGTGCGGTACCACTCGACTTCGCGCGACAGCCCGGCTTCCGCCGTCGTCCGGGGATCATAATTCAGGACCTGCCTCGCTTTCCCGATATCGGCATGGGTCGTCAGTTGATCACCCGGCCGGCGGGGGCGCATCACGATCCGGGCGGGTGTTCCAATGATCTTCTCGACGATGCGTATACCTTCCCCCGTCGTGATGGCGGTGTCGCACCCGATATTGAAAATCTGGCCCGTGCAGCGGTCGACGAGCGCGAGCGGCGCAACGAGGCCGTCGACGATGTCTCCGACGTATGTATAGCTTCTGAGATGGGTCTCGCTTCCCTCGAACAGCGGGAATTCCGTCCCCTCCATGATTGCGCGGATGAGCCGCGGATAGAGCTTTTCAGGGCGTTCCCTGGGACCGTACACCGAGAAGAGACGCATCGAGCACGCCGGCAGACCGCGATCCCTCGACAAGGCGAGAACCAGCTGTTCCGCGGCGAGTTTCGTCACGCCGTAGTACGACGTCGGGCGCGGTTCAGACGTCTCGTCCCCCGTCGCGTTCGCACCGTACACCGACGAGGTTGCAATATTGACGAATAACCGGAGCGAGGCCGAGTTCCTGACCGCTTCCAGCAGCCGGAACGTTGCAAGCACATTGTTGCGCTCGAATGTGGCAAAGGGGGTCGCGTCGGAAAGACCGGGTTGCGCCGCGAGGTGGTATACTGCCTCGACGCCGCGGACCGCGGCCTGCAGGTCGTCTGCAGCCAGGTCCAAGCGAAGCACGCGCACCCCGCGCGCGCTCAGATCCCTCACATTGAGCTCCTTGAGCTCGCGCGCATAATTGTCCGTCAGACAATCCAGGCCGTCCACCGTATGCCCGGCGCCGGCAAGACGCTCGGCAAGATGCGACCCGATGAAGCCCGCCGCCCCGGTCACGAGGATTTTCATGGGCGTATCACCGTTGAGGACGCGTACGCGCCGGGGACGCGGGTTTCCGGCACCCGGGCGGAGCCGTTCCGGGGGATCAGCGGCTTCATGTTGAGGAGGACCGTCGCTCCCGCGGCGAGATACCAGAGGCCTTTACCGGCAAAATCCGTCGAGAGGAATGCCAGGGCAAACACCGACGTCGTAAGCAATCCGAGCGACCAGACGCCGTAGCGCTTCCTCCTCCACCCGACGACAGCGAACGATAGGACGAAGCATGCGAGGACCAGCGCTCCCTCGAACCCGTTTTCCGCGAGCGTCTTCGTCCATCCCGAATGGGCCTGCATCTCCTTCCCGTAGGCAAATCCCGAAAGCGACTGCCGGTACCCCATTTTCGCCCATGCCTGTGCAAATCCCCCCGTGCCGATCCCCAGGGGATGCTCCTTGAATATGTACCAGGCGCCGAGCATCAGGTCCGACCTGCCGCTTGTCCTCGCGTCAATGCTCTCCTGCGGATCCAGGAGCTTTGTGATCCTGTGAATTGCATCGGCGTTCAGGTCTGTGAATTGCGTGATCGCAACCAGAGCAAGCACGACTGCAAGCCCCGCATAGACGAACCGCTGGGACATGCTCCGGGTCGTCAGAAGCAGGAAGAGAATGCACGCGGATCCCACAAGGAGGGATCCGCGGCTGCCGCTGAGGAACACCCAGGCAAGGTTCGCAACCGCCAGAGACCAGCAAAACACCTGTCCCCGCCATCCTTTCGGGGCAAATCTGTAACCCAGGCAGACGGAAAATATGGCGGTGAGGGGAAAGTACGCCCATGCGTTCGGGTTGACGAAGGGAAGGTGGCTTTTCTGCATGAAATAGACGAAACTCCCCACTGCGGCAAGGCTGCCGCAGACAAGCCCCTGCAGATACCAAACCCGCGGGTTTCTCTTGCCGAATGAAAAGTAGACGAACAGCCCGAAGAAGCCGACAACGTTGAGCACGCTCTGCGCTCCCATCTCCAGATCCTGAGCTGTGATAAGGAGAAGTCCGCACGTCAGCAATACGACAAACAGAATCGTCAAACGAGTCTGTATGTCCCTCTGTTTCAGAATGAATGCCATATTGAGCACGATGACAAACAGCAGCCAGTAATTGAGCGAATTCCACCTCAGGAGTCCGCCGGTGAGGAGGAGAGTGCGGGAGACCGCGTCCATGGTGCAGAGCATCCCGATCCCCAGCAATCCCACGAGGGGCTTGCGGAGTCCGAAAATCGCCGCGAGAAACCCGAAGGCCGTCAGGATGAAGAGCGAGGCCTGAAACCCTGCGACCATTCCCAGACCCCACGTGACGACGATGAACGCGATAAAGGCGATCGCCCAGCGGTCGAGACTCCGTGCGTCACGCGGGCGCACGAAGAATCTCCTGAGGGGCGCCCGGCGGCCGTCTTGTGTCGCCGCGGCCGGCGCGGGCGCGTCCTGGAGAACTGCCGAAGATTCTGATTCCCAATTATGCATCGCCCCGGCTCCTTGAGTTCGAATATGAAGAGAGAATATCGCGAAGTCGATTGTTCCCGAGCTCGACCGCAATCCCCATGTACGCGGCAAGAAGCCGCTCCCCGAGCGTGTCGTAGCTGTACAGTTCCTCGACGCGCCGGCGTCCCTCCCGCCCGAAACGCGCCCGTTCAACCTCCGACCTGCCGAGCGAGACCAGACGCTCCGCCATGTGTTCGACGTCGTCAAGTCCCACGACGTATCCCGTGACGCCGTCGACGACCACGAGTCCCGCGTCTCCGGCGGGAGTTGTCACCACGGGGAGCGACGCAGACATGGCTTCCAGTATCACGTTCGGAAACCCCTCGTGTTCCGACGGCATCACGAATATGTCCGCATTCCGGAGCAGGGCGGGGACATCATCGCGACGCCCGAGGAACTGCACCCCGCCGCCGAGTAACCCGAGTGATCCCGCCTCCGCGTGGAGAAATTCTTTCATCGGGCCTTCCCCGACGACAACCCCTGTGAGTCCCGGTACTTCGCGCCTGGCCAGGGCAAGCGCACGCAGAAACCGTTCCACGCGCTTTTTGGGCCGCAGATTGCAGACAACCATCGCCGCGGGCTCATGGAGCACGTAGCCGGGGGGGAGCGCGGCAGCGGCCTGGCCGTCAAAGGCTGAAAGATCGATGACGTTCGGAATCACGGTTACCGCCTCCGGCCGCACACCGCCCGCGGGGGCGTTCAGCTTCGCCGCGTTGGAATTCGCCAGGAGCGCAGAAGTACCGCGCAGCAGCATAGGGCCGAAAAACTTGTTGATCTCCATTTCGTACTGCGCATCGCTCCGTATGCCGCCGATCGAGACGGCCCGGTATGCCCGTCCCGCGGCGGCCGCATAGATGTTCGTGAAGAAGTGCGTTGACTGCACGATGTGGGGCCGGAAATCCCGCAGGGCGGCCACAAGGCTCAGGACGCGCAGCGGAGGCGCAGGAAACCTCCCGATCCACCGGGGAGCGATCCCCAGATCCTGCAACGCCGCTTCGTAGAACTCCCCCTTCGTCAGGCAATACACCCGGACGTCAACGCCGGACTGGAGGAGCGCCCGTGCCATGTACACAAGCTGCTTTTCCGCCCCGCCTTTCCCGAGCCCGCCCACGATAAGGGCAACGCGCAATCGCCGACGGACGCCGGATCCATTCGTGCCGGACACTATCGCACCTTCCCGTCTGCGAATTCCAGATTCCATTGGGCCGCACATCGCTCCCCTATTGCCCTGGACCATGCTTCGAGAGTTCTCCCCTCCGCGTACGCACGACACCGCCTGCGGAGCGCGGGCCATTCCACGGGACCGCTGATCACGGCGCGCAGCGCCCCTGCGAGCGCGGGAACGTCCCCCGGAGGCACAAGCCACCCCCGCTCATTATTCCTGCCGATGACCGGGCCCGCCGCGCCGACGTCGGAAGCCAGCACGGGCAATCCGTGCACGAACGCGTCCAGCCACGCCTTGCTGAACCCTTCGGTGAGCGACGGCTGAACGCAGAAGTCCGCCCGAGCCAGCTCGGCCTTGAGCGCAGCGCGGTCAAGCTGTCCGGCGAACCTGATCATCCCGCCTCGGGGGAGCGTACGCGCTCTCCGCTCAAGTGAACCCCTTTCGGGTCCGTCCCCGATAAGCATGATCTCCGGAAGGGGTTGGAACCCTTCAGTGTCGAGGAGACCGAACGCACCGATGAGGTTTGCCACCCCCTTCTCGCCCGACAGCCTTCCGACGTACGCCAGGCGGGGGGGCGTCCGCAGTCCGCGATCAAACACGGGCGATTCCTTCCGCACCTCGGCATCGGAAAGGGCCGTCGAGAAGAGCCATGAGATGCCCGGCGCGGGAGCGGAGTCTCCCTCCCCGGTCGCAAGCATCACATTCCTCCCGCCGGCAAACATGCGCATCAATGTCCTTGTGATCCTGTTCGCCATTGTTGTCTGCCCCGTCACCACCCACGAGCCGCTGTAACGGACGATAAGCTTCTTCCTCAGGACGAGAGCGATCAGGATGCCAAGCAACCCGATGTCGCTCGGGACCGCCGTGTGGACAACGTCCGCCCGCCTGATATGACGGACGAGTGTCCGAAGGTAGTAGGGAAGTCCCAGCACAACCGATATCTTTCGCCTGAAATCCGTCCCCGCCGGACTCCGGAGCGCTATGATCTCAGCGTGCGCCGGAAGCGGCATGCCGCCGGTCCCCGGCTGTTTGCGCCGGTTAATCACCAGAGTCATTTCGTCGAACAATGACGCCATCGCCGCCATCTGGAGGGGATGCCCCCCCTCAGAGAGCCACCGTCCATTCTCGTCCTGCCAGCACGGCTTGAACGCGATCGCGCAGATTCGCATGCGATTATCCCTCACCCAGCAACTCGCGCGGCAACGCCGTGCGGACGGTGCCGCGTTCCCTGAAGTCCCGTATCAGTTTCATCAAAGGAACAAGCAGGCTCACATCCTGCGCATTCCCCGTGTGGATGGAATGCGGGTGGCCGTAGACGACCGCGATCCCCCCTTCCGCGGCGCACCTCTCGATGATCTCCGCGGACGGGCGGGCGAATCCTCCCGGCGAGTTCAGGCGGACGCAGGTGACAGGTCCGATCGTCTCGAGCCGCGACGGCCGGTCCCTCCGTTTCGTTTTCACAAACTCCATCAGCCGTTGCGGAAGCGGGCGGTAGGCGACCCGGCAGAACCGGTAGCCCGTCGTTCCGAGTGCATCGCACAATCTCCGCAGATCGGTGCGCCCCCCGCGCGCTTCTCGTCGTTCCGACATGCTGAACGACAGTCCCGCCGGATAATCGAACGGCTGATTGTACGGAGGCACAAACGTCTTCACGGGCGCTCCCGTGCATTGTTCGAGCGCGTCCCTGCTGGCACGGAGAGTCTCCATCAGGGATTCCCCGAACAGGCCCGGAAGCCAGTCGTGCCTGAATGAATGGCTCGCGACCTCGTGACCGGCGGCGTGTATCCGGCGAATCTGCGCGGGGTCCTGGTACGGTCGCGAGCCCGGAAGCGCCGCGGCGCCCACGACGGCAAAGCATGCCGGAATGGCGTACTCGGCGTGAAGGTCAAGGAGCTCGTCCGTGTTCGGGAATTCCAGACTTCCCCATCCCTTCGCGCCGCCGGGACCCCGCGATCGTTCGGCCCCCCACTGCGTGTCATAATCCCAGAAGAATAACAGCGTACCCCGCGGATTCATTTTGCCTTTTTCTTCGTGATAGCCGGGCTTCATCATTTCCCGCGCACCAGATCAAGAACCGCCTTCAGCCGGCCTCCCAGCTGCTGAACAACAGAAACGCTTCTCGACGGGATGACGATGTGGCGCAGCATCATAAGCGTATCGATCCCCCACGCGTAGACAAACCACGTGACGTCACGCCAGGACCGGTTTTCGAGCCCGTCGCGGTGAATCAGGTACCGGTTGTGAATCGCCATGTACCCCAGCCTGAAGTTGTCAGGGCGCCCCCCGTCCTCGTGCAGATGGCGGAGGCGCGCCGCCGGGGCGAGAACCAGACGTCCCTTCTTCCGCGCCCGCAGGGAGAATTCGAGATCTTCACCCTGGCCATATCCCGCGAACGCCTCGTTGAACCCCAGGTCACGGATGACGTCCGTTCTCCACATGGTCGCCCCCCCGGGGAGATAGTCGCCGTCCGTTACCGCCTCCGACGACCCCAGGAAAGACCAGGGGATGGACATGCCGGACCGCTGGTAGGTCCCCGGTTTCAGCGATGCGACGACCCGGAGCGCGCAACGAACACGCCAGAGCCTGTGCGACGGCCCCTTCCCCCCTTCCATCCGCGCCCCGACCCCCACCAGCCCTTCACCGATGAGCCGATGGACGTTCTCCATCACGCCGAGACACCCCGGGGAGAGGACGATGTCGTCGTCAAAAAAGGCGACAAGGTCGGAACACACCCAGCGAAGGCCGAAATTCCTCTGACGCGTCAATCCCCGCAGGGGACCATCGATACGGAAATACCACACATCCCGGCCCCAGGACGCCGGATCGCCCCGTTCGGCCAGCATTCTCTCCGTTCCGTCGTCGGAACTGGCGTCGACGATGACAAGCCGTGCGGGACGCAGGTCCTGGCGGGCCAGGGAATCCAGAAAACGGCCAAGGCTCGCCGCCCGCTCGCGCGTGCAGATGATGATCGAGACTTCGTGCGCCGGCGCCGGGTCTCCCGGAGCCCTGCCGGGGCAGATTTCTCCGCCGGTCAGCGAACGACGGACGACGACGTGATCCATCAGAGGCGTTTCCTCAAGAAGAGGACTACCGTCCGCCATCGCTCACCCGGTGAAAGATGCCAGACAGCTCGGGGAGCCAGCGCCTTACGGACCAGTGATCCACGCATGCCTCGCGGCCGGCCATCCCCATCGACGCCCGCAGCGACGCTGACTGGATCAATTCCGCCAGCGCTTCCTCCCATTCCTTCTCCGTCGTCGCCAGAAACCCCGTCGTTCCATGTGTAACGATATCCTTGTTCACCCCCACCGGCGAACCGACAGTCGGAATGGCGGCGGCCATATACTGCAGAAGCTTGAGCCCGCATTTGCCGCGCTGAAATTCCTCGTCCACGAGCGGCATCAGGCCGATGTCCATCGTCGACTCCAGGTGGTACTCGTCCTCCGCGTTCCACTCATGAAAAGTGAACCGGAGGTCCGGATTCGGAAACCGGGGCCGCGAATTCGTGATGACGACGAATTCGAAATCGAGTTTGCGCTGGAGATTGGCAAGCATATCCAGATACGGATAGAGCGAGGGGGGTACGGACCGGTCGGAGCCGCTCCACCCCACGCGGATCTTCCTGCCGTTCGCCGGTGCGCCGTAGGACCGCACCGTGTACCGGTCGGTGTCGACGACTGTCGGAATGATCGTCACGTTGTCCGAGACCCGGCGCGCGAATTCGGCGAGGTAGGCGTTCCCGGGGGTCACCCATGCGGCGTGCTCGCACATCCAGCGGACGGCATACTCATTCTTTCCTATAAAGATGGCATCGTCAAAGTCAAACACGACGCGGGGGTTGTTTTTCAGCAGCCGCCGTTCAAAGAACAGCCCTCCGCCGGCGAGGTCCCTGTTCACGAACACGACGTCGAACTCTCCGGCCCTGCGGACGTCGCTCCAACGGTTCGCCTTCATGACGATTCGCCCCGCCCTGTAATGCACTCCCCTGAGTATCCTGGGTTTGAAAGGGCTCATCCACTGGCGATCCGGTACGTTCGGACGATGGACGACTTCCCAACCGGCCGCCTTCAGGCCGGGCATGAACTGGATGAATCGGACCCGGCTCGCCGGGTCAAATGCACTCTGCGTGATTCCCATGATACTCGGCACGACCTTGAATCCTCCCGTTGTGGGCTGATGAGCTACTTTCCGGTCCCTGTTTTGCGCCGGAGCAAATTCTGAAGAGACTGCCCCGCTTTGTACAGGGCGTAGAAGATGCTGCGGCGCCTGATCACCTTCTCGAGCTCCTCGATACGCCTCTGCTGGCGCGCCAGGCGGCCCTGCATCTCCATGATATCCTCCCCCTCGAATGCGGGCTGACCGGGATACAGCGATGAGAGCTTCGCCGGCGTTCCGGCAGGCGCTGGCACGTCCCGGCCGAGGAGATTCGGCGGCAGCCGCAGGGCTGTTCCGGAGTCCGCCTTCGCCGCCGCGACCATTTTCTCCATGAGCAAGGCAACAACGGGGGCCGCCGGTCCGGCGCACGCAAGACTGTCATTGAGACAGTCTCTCTGGAACGCCATCTTGCGCGGTGGAGGTTTGCGAAGCTCCGCCACGGCCTCCGCAATGTGCCCGGGGGCTGATATCGTCCATGCGGTCTGGACGAATCTCGGGACATTATGATAATCCAGTGCCGCCACCGGTCGATCCATCAGCATGGCCTCCAGGAGCGCGGTGCTCGGCGTCGTAATGACGGCGTCAACGGTTTCAAGCAGGGCGGCGAGCTCGAGACCGGAATCGTCCTTCAGCCGGTTGGCGACGCCGAGCGTCTGGTCCAGCCCTTTGCTCAGCCTCCAGATCACCTCGATCTCCGGGACGGTGTCCAGATGCGCTTTGACGTCCCGCAACGACCGGACGGTGACGGCGGTCTGCTCCGGCGTGAAGCCGGGCTTTTTCGCAGTCATGACCAGTATCCTGATCCCGGGCCGGCGAACCCGCGGCGGCGTCCGCTTCAGGAGCGGATCCAGCCGGGGCATCCCGGTCACCTCCACTTTCGACGCGTTTCCCCACGCGCCAATCTGGCGCGCACTCTGGCTCCCCAGGCACGCGATCTTGTCGGCAAGCACGGGCTGATGCTGGGGCGCCCCGCCTCCCGCTCCGAAGAGAGGGTTCTCATACTGGCAGCGCCATTCCAGTATCCCGTCCTGCAGAACGAGCGAGGGGATATGCGCGCGCCGCGCCTCCTCCAGACATCTGCTGATGTCATAGATGAAATCATTGACGCACAGGACAAGATCCGGCGCGGCTGCGAGCATCGCCCGGGGATCATAGACGCCGTCATAGGTGAAGCGGGCTTTCGGGCCGAAGTACTCCTCCACCGGCTTGACGTGGCCGAATTGATCCCCCATCAGACACCAGACGTTCATGCCCGTGTCGCTCCCGTTGCTTCCATGATTGTGCTCCATCACGCGGCACAGGCCGCGAGAATTTCAGCTTGTAAGCCCAGAACAATGAGGAATGTCCAGAAGAGTCTTCCGGGTTTCATCGCGGTCCTCACGAGCCGCTCGAATCCGGACATCCGCGATTGGAACCGCGCGAGCGTGGGAGAGATAACGACCCGCCGGAGTTCAAGCGCGGGCGTCTCCCGGGTATTTCTGCCGAATACGCCTGTCGTCGCCGAGGCATGCCCCGCCGACCGGACGCATTCCACCACTTCGCGGTCGTACGACCCGCCCGGATAACAAAAATGATCGACCGGCGTTCCCAGCTCGTCCGCAATCATCCGTCGCGCCCCCGATATCTCCGCCTGCATCGTCGCATGATCGACGTTGACGAGCTTCGGATGCGACAGGGTATGATTGCCGACTTCGAGGATGCCGGGGTCAAGCGACCGGAGCTCGTCCCAGGTCACCGGCATATACTCGCGCGGGACGAATCCTTCGGGGATGTCCTCATACATCCGCTCGATCTGTTCGAAGGACTTCCTTCTGACTTCCTCCGGGAGCTTCCGGAACGTCTGGATAACGGCAAGGCTCGTCTTGCCGGGGTTTCCATTCAATTCCCCGGCATACGAAATCCGCCCCTGCGGAAAATCCAGGGCAAATCCCCCCTGACGGTGCCAGCACACAGCGATGATCATGTCAGTCCAGAGAGGTCTCGATGTGCCGACGATGCCGGGCACGACGTACATGCATCCTTTCACGCCGAGAGCGACCATCACCGGATACGCGAATTCGACGACCGAGTGCATGCCGTCATCAAATGTCATCGTCACAAGGTTATCGAGAGATTCCCCTTCCCTCATCCGCCTGATGCCTTCGGTCAGGGTGACAAACGTATACCCCAGCGCGAGCAGATACTCCATTTCCGCCCTGAACGTCGACACCTGGATGTACCTGTCGTCGGGTGTGTTCATGGCCAGCGGGCCGTCGCAGACCCCGTGACCGCAGAGAACGAGCCACCCGTGTTCCGCCGTCAACCCCGAAAACACCCTGTTGATGCCATGCGTCTCAGCAACGACCCAGAATTTTTCTTTCAGAGCATTGAGCATCAATCGTTCCCCGTTAGGTGACGTCAAACCTTCCAACCGGCAGGAAGATTTTTCAGCACTTCGATATTCTTGAATTCCTGGCTCTGGCGGGCACCGACTTTGCGCGCCCAGGAAGCCATCCGGGCGATCCCCGTCTCGAGACTCGTGCCGCCGGTGATGCCGAACAGGCGCCGCGCCTTGTCATGCGCGGAATACGCATGAAGGACCTCCTTGCGGGCTTCGAGGTGCTTCACCTTCGGCTTCGCACCGAGCACGTCCGCAACAACGTTCACGAGGTCGTTGACCGCATACGGCGTGTCGGCGCCGATATTGATCACCTGGTTGTACGACGCGGGGACCGCGACGCATTTCGCAATGTACGGCGCGACGTCGTCGATGTAGCTGAATGCGCGCGTCTGCGTGCCGTCGCCGAAGACCGTCATGGGTCGGTCGAGCATGATCTGGTTCATGAAGATGCCGATCACGTTTCTGTACCTGTCGCCGATGTTCTGATGTTCCCCGTAGACGTTATGCGGCCGGAACACCACCGAATTGAGCCCGAACATCTCATGCGCCGCACGCAGGTCGAGTTCCACGGCATATTTGGATATCCCGTAGGGATCCTCGGGCTGGGGGACGAGCTCTTCCCGCATGGGGAGCTGGTTGGCGCCGTAGACGGCGATCGACGAAGTAAACACGAAGCACTTCACATCGTGTTTGACCGACTCATTGATCAGGTTCACGCTGCCGATGAGGTTGTTCGTGTAATTGAACCGGCGGATGAAATGCGAGAGCCCTTCGGCGGCATAGGCGGCCAGGTGGTAGACGTAATCGAAGCGATGTTCCTCGAAGAGCCGGGCGACAAGCTCGTGGTCGACCACCGATCCTTCCACAAAAGACGCCCCGTCCGGGACCTGATCGCGAAAGCCTCCGCTGAGGTCGTCAAGGACAACCACCTCGTGTTGCATTGCAAGACAATGCCGGGCGACATGCGAGCCGATGAAGCCTGCACCTCCTGTTACGAGTGAGCGCATAGGATATCCATTGAGAGGTTATGAGTGAACATGCATTAATTGCCCCACGACACCCCGGACCCGCAGCCGCAGCCGCGCATCGAGGATGAGAAACCAGAGCAGGACCGCGCCGCACGCACCCGTGATCGCCCCCCCGGCAAGCGCGCCGGAAAACCCCGCCACATGGAGCGCGAGCGCACGGGAAGCAAAGAACACGGGCACCAGGCAGACCCACATGACGACGATCCGGGCAGCATCGTCCATCACGAACCTGACAAACGGCCGTTCAAACATCCTCGCCGTCAGCATGGGGAGAATCCACATGGACGTCGCCATGCACGTGATCCCGGTCGCCAGCACCACACCAATCACGCCGTAGATCCTCCCGAGGAAAATCGACAGTCCGAGATTCACAAACCCCTCGAGGCACCGGACGAGCACAGGGCCGCGCACCGTGAGGTTTGCCGTCAGCATCGCCCGGCTGGGAAGAACCCAGGCGTACGTGATGAGGTTGATCGCGAGTGCCACGTCGAGCCAGAATCCGCCGTAGTTCACTTCCCCCACCCAGCGGGTGATGAAGCTCCCGTTTCCCGCGGCGATGCTCATGGCGACGACGACGGCGGATCCCGTCGACAGCGAGAACAACTGCCTGTACGTCCGGAGCGCATCTGCCATCTTTTTCTGACCGATCAGCTGGCCGAGCATGGGCCGTGCCGTGTCCGTGATCTGGCCGAGCAGACTCCCCGACAGGGCGTAGATCCTGCTCGTCAGCGTGAGCGTTGTTACCATGTCGACCGACACGATCTTCGCGGTGACGATCCGGTCCAGGGATTGAATCACGATCCCGGCGAGCCCCCCCAGGCTGAACCAGAGCCCGACATGGCTGATGTTCTTGAACGTGTCCCATGACGCCAGGGACCACCTGATCCGGAGATCCGGAAGGAACCGGTAGGTCCTCAGGACGGCAAGCACCGACGTAATGACCATGGCGGCAAGCGTCGCCACGGCCAGCGAATAGAGCCCCCAGCCCGCCTCCAGCAGCAGGACGGTGAGAAGCGTCCGTATCCCGATATTCAGCAGTCCGATAAAGTTGTCGATGTGGATCTGCTGGTTCGCCACGAGGATTGCCGAAAACGTCTGGGTCCCTATCGAGAGCGACGAACCAACTACCATCATGAACATGAGGTTTGTCGCGTCCTTCTGAAGGTCCGGCCTCACCGGAAACAGATGGGGGAACAGGAACGCGAGGACGGTGCCCGCGATCAGGATAAGGACGACGACCCCATTTTGTGCAAAGAACGCCGTGCTGGCCAGCCGATCCAGCCTTTCCTTGTCCGGCATCCCCGTAAGCTGCGCCGCCTTCACGCGGAGGCCCGAGGTGATTCCCAGGTCGAGCAGGCTGAGCCACATTAACGCATCGCTCGCCAGCGTAAAGATCGCATACTCCTGACGGTCGAGGAACCGGAGTGTGAAGGGGGTCAGCCACAATCCCACGACGACCGTAAGTATCGTGCGGACGTAGCCGCTCGTCAGCCCTGCGACATAGTTCCGCGTACGCGTGGGGGGAAGTCGTTCCCCTTTCGATTCACTCATCTCGTAGGCGCTTTGATGACCGCCGCGTCGTCGGTCACGTGAGACCCGGCTGGTAGAGGTCATGAACGCGCAACAGGCCGATACACTCAAGCCGGTCCCCCACCACGGGGAGGACGGAAATCTGGGAAGGCCTGTCCTCCATGACCTGCGTTGCATCCTTGAGCGTCATCGACGCTGTGATCGTGATCGGATGCGCCGTCATGATCTGCGACGCCGCAAGCGGGCGGATATCATCATGCGCCTGCAACGCCCGCCGGAGATCGCCGTCGGTGATGATCCCCATGAGCCGCCCCCCCTCGTCAATGACGCACGCCGCTCCGAGGGGATGTTGTGTCATCGCGATGACAACGTCGCGCAGAGAATCGCCCGGCCTCACCCATGCAACTTCCGCACCGGTATGCATTAGATCGGACACCATGAGCGACAGATTCCGGCCGAGCTGCCCCGAGGGGTGAAAACGCGCAAAGTCCGCATCGCTGAATCTGCGCGCGTGCATGAGCGCGGAGGCCAGGGCGTCCCCCAGCGCCAACGCAACGGTGCTGCTTGACGTCGGCGCGAGGTTGAGCGGGTCGGCTTCGCGTGCGACGCGACCGTCAAGCGCCACATCGACTTTTTGCGCGATGGGCGACGAGAGGTTTCCGAGTATCCCGATCAGAGGCGTCCTGAATTGCCTCAACACCGGGATCAGGTGCACAAGCTCGGCGGTGGCGCCGCTTTTGGAGATCAGAATCGTCGGATCGCCCGGCTCGTAGATCCCCAGATCGCCGTGCGTTGCCTCGGCGGCATGGAGGAACACCGAGGGGGTCCCCGTGCTGCAGAGCGTCGCGGCGATTTTCTGTCCGATATGGCCGGATTTCCCCATTCCCGTTACCACGACCTTGCCTTTGGATGCTATGATAAGATCCACGGCTTCCGCAATCTTGCCGTCAAGACGCTCCGCGGCAATCCGGATAGCGTCGGCTTCGGCAATCAGTGTCGCCCGCGCAATTTCCACGGTTTCGACCATGCTTTTCAGTGATTCAGAGCTCACTTCCCCCCCTCTGTGTAAGTCACAATATAACGATATATTGGCGAGGATGAGTGGACGGCCGTCACACGCCGCTGCGCCGCCCATCACATGAACGTCCCGCCGTCCAACATCCGCACCTGCGTTATCCGGCCTTCCAAAGCGAGCGCGCACATGCAGCCGCGATACATCCCGAGGTCCCGAATGGGCCACCCGCTCACAGGCGACGATGAGGCATCGGTGACATCGATTGCGGTCAGCTCAAGCGACATACCCCCCCCCCTCGCCTTGATATAGGCCTCTTTTCTCGTCCAGAGCCTGTAGAACATCTCATCATAGTGATCCTCCTCACAGGAGCGGAGCAGGTCGAGCTCCCGGGAAGAAAACGAGCGCCGGGCGACGACTTTTAGGTCGTCGAACCGACGGACGGATTCGATATCGACGCCGACCTCTCTCCCCTGAGAGACGGCCACGAGAGCGGCGTCCCCCGAATGTGCCATATTGAAGCGGATTCCCGCTCCCTCCGCGGCAAACGACAGGGAAGGTTTCCCGAATTCCGAGACGATGAAACTCAGGTTACCGGGGTCGATCCCGGTATATCCGGCAAGTATGTGCCTCAGATATCCATGTGCAATGACAAACCTCGACCCCGCTTCCGCAGCGCGGAATCCCGCGGCTCTCCTCTTTTCGGCCTCCGAAAGCACGATAAGACATCGCGCATGCAGGGACATATCCCCGTCAAGCGACAGACGCCAGACCTCAACCTCCCCGGCGGGAGGAACCCGGAGGCCGTTCAGGGTCGCACGTTCAAACGCCCCCGGCAAATTCGGTGTATTTTCCCGTTCAGGCATGGACGGCATGGCTCTGATACGCCCGTCGGAGACACAGGGCGAGCTCTTCTGCGACGATCTTCACATGCGGCTCTCTGAGCATCGTCAGATGATCTCCCTGGACATCGTGGATTTCAACGCCTCCCTGAGCAAAGCTCCCCCATCCCTGCTCCCTGTCCTCGTATTCTCCGATCGACTTCGTTCCGGGAGGGAACAGAGTGACCCTGCCGGGGTAAGGTCTTATCTCATAGTTCTTTATTGCCAGAAGCTGATATTCTTCCACCTTTTGCAGCGCTGCAGGGAGCGGGAGTTTCAGACGCGTGTACTGCGCATACAGAAGCCCCCAGATACGGGTGGAGATCCTCCGCCGTATCGTCGTGAATTTTTTCCGCAGATAGGCAATTCTCCCGCGGCGCAGAAGGATATTCGTCCCGTGGTATCTCACACGATCCCTGAACTTCTTCCACTTGAACTCCCGGAGCTCCGTCTTCGACAACGACCGGAAGTGACTGTGCGCGAATGTGTCAAACATCGCAAGCAATCCGACCTCTTCCCCGTGGGCCAGCAGCTGGCGCGCCATTTCATACGCAACGATTCCGCCCGTACACGCACCCCCGAGATGATACGGTCCCGAGGGCTGAAGGGAGCGAATCTCCTTCACATAGAGAGCAGCCATCTCCTCCACGGTGGACGCGGGATGCTCTTTCCCATCCAGCCCTGCCGCCTGGAGACCGTATACAGGCTGATCCTCCGGGAGCGACCGGGCGAGTTCGGTATAGCCGATCACGTTCCCCCCCAGGGCGTGGATACAAAAGAATGGGGGGTTCGACCCGCCGGTCTTGATCGGCACGAGAGACGACCAGGAACCCTGCCATCCTCCGCTGCGCAGGACCGCCGCAAACTGATCGACAGTCGGCGCCTGAAACATTGTTGCAAGAGGGAGATTCTTCCCCATCCGGCGCTCGATCAGCCCGAACAGCCTTGCGGCGAGCAGAGAGTGACCGCCGAGAGAGAAGAAATTGTCATGTATGCCGACCGGACTCCTCCCCAGAACCTCTTCCCAGATGGCAACAAGTTGCGATTCCAGCGGATCCCGGGGCGCCGCGTACGCCTCGCCGCGCACCGATTCCTCCATCCGAGGAGGGGGAAGGGCACTCAGATCCGTCTTCCCGTTCGGGAGGAGCGGGATCGTGTCGACTGTAATGATGCGCTGGGGGATCATGTACTCCGGGAGACGTGTTCGGAGCCAGCTTGCGATCTCCGGCTCAGCCCCGCTGTTGTCCGCCGGCTTCCCCCTGAGGACAATGTAGGCGGCCAGGAAGTTATTCCCCGTCCGGTCGGCCGCGGCCTTTACGACGGCATGAGTCACGGAAGGATGCGAAGCGAGGACAGATTCAATTTCTCCCGGCTCGATTCTGTAGCCCCGGACTTTTACCTGGTTGTCGATTCTTCCCTCAAAATCGATATTCCCGTCGGGAAGGAACCTCCCCCTGTCTCCCGTCCTGTACAGGCGGAGTCCCGTTGCCGCACCATGCGGATCGGCGATGAATCTCTCCGCTGTGAGCCCGGGGTTGTTGCGATATCCCCGCGATACGCCGATTCCGCCGATACAGATTTCCCCCGATATCCCGGCCGGGACCTGCCGAAGGGAACGGTCCAGAATCCGGACGTAGACGTTCGGCAGCGGACGCCCGATAGGCGTCAGCCCGTCGGGGCGCCTCCCCAGGACGTCACAGGACGTCGCAGCAACCGTAGTTTCCGTCGGCCCGTAGAGGTTCAGCACCCTCACCCTGGGCCCGATCTTTCGCCGCCACGCCTCGACCCTGTCACTCCGGAGTTTCTCACCGCCCACCACGACTAACCGGACGGACCGGGGGAACGTCTCCTGCGTCACGCAATCGGCGAGTTCGTGCCAGAACGCCGTTGAAGCCCGGAGCACCGTGATCCTTTCCGCGTCAATGAACGCCAAAAACCTGTTCATGCTCGACGTGCTCTCCTCCGGCCGGAGGACGACCGCCGCACCCGCAAGCCAGGAGGGAAACATGTCTTCTATCGCGGCGTCGAAACAGGGGGAATAGAACTGGAGGACCCTGTCGGATCCGGAGAGCGCGTGCGCGGCGACGATGCCGAAGTTGTGGTTCAGCAACGATCGATGCGATATTTCCACCCCTTTGGGCCGTCCGGTCGAACCGGACGTATAGATCACGTACGCGAGATCACCCGGTCCGGACACCGGAGGGGGATCCGCTTCGTCGGGGCCTCCGCCCCCCCCGGCCGTAAACGCTTCATCGTCCAGACAGATTACGCGCCCTCCGTACGGCGGGATGGCGGGCAGGAACCGGCGGAGGGTGAGCGTCAATGGGACACCCGAGTCCGACAGCATGTACGAGAGCCTTTCGGCCGGGTACGATGGATCGAGAGGAAGGAACGCGGCCCCTGATTTCAGTATGCCGAGAAACGCCGCCGGAAGATCGAGACACCTGTCCATCCAGACTCCGACGACGGAGTTCGGGATGACCCCTTCCCTGCGGAGGACGTTGCCGATCCGGTTGGCGCGTGCGTTCAGGTCGCGGTAACTGAGCCGCCCGGGGCCGGCACAGAGGGCTGTCGCGCGGGGCGTTTCTCTCACGACGGATTCAAACGCCTGCGGGAACGTCTGTTCGATCGGGAACGAGACTGAATGCCCCGTCCCCAGCGCAACGAGTTCCTCTTCCCCGGCCTGGTCGATCATCCTCAGGTCCGAGATCCTCCCCTCGGGAGCGGACACGACCGAGCGGAGCAGGAAATCAAAGTGCCGGAGCATGTTTCTGATCGTCCTCTCCTCAAAGAGCCCGGTGCTGTATTCCGCACCAAGGACGATTCCCCCTTCTGATTCCATGACGGACATGACAAGATCGAACTTCGCCCGCCGGAGCGCCGGGTGGACGTCCGTAACGGTCAAACCGTCCATCGAGGTGAAGGGGACTCCGAGCTTCTGGAGGGCGAACAGGATCTGAACCAGCGGAGAGACGGACGCCTGGCGTTCAGGGCACACGGCTTCCACGACTTTTTCAAAAGGGACGTCCTGATTGTCGAACGCTCCGAGCACGGTTTCCCTGACACGCCGCAGGAGCTGGAGAAATGTCGGTTCCCCCGCGCAATCAGTCCGGAGCGCAAGGGTGTTGACGAAGAAGCCAATCGCGGTCTCCGTCCCGTGGTGATGTCTCCCGGCAACCGGCGTCCCCACCACGATGTCATCCTGGCCGGAGTAGCGGTGAAGGAGGACGTTGAACACTGTGAGGAGAGTCAGGAACAGCGTGACGTTCTCGCGCCGGCTCAGCTCGACAAGTGCACCGTAGATTTCCTTTTCAATCGCGAGTGTCTTCTCGCTCCCAAGTGAAGCAGGGACGGCAGGGCGGGGAAAGTCGGTCGGAAGATCGAGCAAAGGCGGGACGCCGGCAAGCGTACGCTTCCAGTACGCGAGGGAATGCGAGAGTTTTCCACCCTCGAATGCGCGGCGCTGCCAGAGCGCATAGTCGGGATACTGAAGCGCGGGCTCCGGAAGAGACGACGGCTCCTGTTTCAGTGTTGATGCATAGAGGGCAGCCAGCTCGCGGAAGAAAACCCCCTCGGACCATCCGTCGAAAATGATGTGATGAAAGGTCATGAGCAGCAGATGATCGCGCTCCGACAACCTGAGGAGACGGAAACGGAAGAGCGGGCCGCGCTCAAGGTCAAACCCGATGTGGGCTTCCGCCTCAGAGCGGCGAGTCGCCTCCGGTTCCCGATCATGGTCCGGATACCCGGACAGATCTTCGACGGGGAGGGGAACGGCCTCGGGGGGGAGGATTTCCTGCATCGGCTCACCGTCCGGAGCGGCAAACCTCGTCCGGAGCGATTCATGCCGGCGGACGATTTCTGCGAGCGCTCGTCCGAGTCCGTCGACGCTCAACTCCCCCCTGAGACGGTGCGCAAACGGAATATTGTAGGTTGCACTCCCCCGGTCGAGGCGGTCCAGAAACCAGAGACGCATCTGGCCGAACGAAAGGGGGACATTCCCGCCCCCCTCCCTCCGGGGTATTGCAGGCGCTGACATGCCGGCGCCGGCGTCTCCGCGGAGCCGCCTGGCAAGCAGCGCCTTCTTTTCCGGCGAAAGGTCCGCTCCGCGCCGGTTCGTATGTTCACCCTGAGATCCGGTCATCCGCTATTCCTGACCTCTCGCCTCTTCGTCGCTCATGTTCTCAATCTCTTCGGTCAGTTTCTCGCTTATTGCCAGCGCCAGACCGGCGACCGTGGGATGTTCGAAGAGTGTCAGAAGCGGAATCTCGATCCGAAACACATCCCTCACCCGGGAGATCACCCGCATGGCAAGAAGCGAGTGCCCCCCCAGCTCAAAGAAATTGTCATTCACTCCCACACTCGCTCCGCCGAGGATCTCCGACCAGATTCCCGCCAGAGCCTCTTCCGCAGGGCTCAGCGGCGAGTCCTGTGCATCCGTTGGCTCCGCTTCCGGAAACTCCGGCGGAGGGAGGGCACGCCGGTCGACTTTGCCGCTCGCATTGAGCGGCAGGGATGCGAGAATGACCGCCGACGACGGGACCATGTAGTCAGGCAGCCTGGTTTTCAGATACGCCAGCAGTTCCGGACCTGTAGCCGATTCACCGCCGCGGAGAACGCAGTAGGCAACGAGCCGCTTTTCTCCCTGAACATCCTCCCGCACGATGACAACGACGGCTCCGACGGAAGGATGTTCTCCGAGGACGCACTCTATCTCGCCCGGTTCGATCCGGTATCCCCTGATCTTGACCTGATCGTCAAAGCGCCCCAGGAACTCGATCCTGCCGTCCGGCAGGAAGCGCGCCCGGTCGCCCGTCCTGTACAGACGGCTGCCCTCCGCGCCGCCCAACGCAACGTGAACGAACCGCCCTGAGGTAAGATCCGGAAGGTTCAGATAGCCCCTGGCCAGACCGTCACCCCCGACGCATAATTCGCCGGGGACCCCCACGGGAACGGGAGTCATCTGTTTGTCGAGTATATACGCCCGGCTGTTGGCAATCGGCCGTCCGATCGGGATTGACACCGCGAAAGGCGGTACGCCGGATATGGAATAGCAGCAGGAGAAGGTCGTATTCTCCGTGGGTCCATATCCGTTGATAAGGCGTGTCCCCGGCTGCTTCTCAAGGAAACGGATCACGTGAGGGACTGAAAGGACGTCTCCCCCGGTGAGGAGCTGTTTCACTCCCCGCAGGGCATCAGGCCTGTGGTCCACCACCTGGTTGAACATCGCCGACGTGAGCCAGAGCGTCGTGATGCCTGTGGAAGCGATCACCGTTCCGAGCTGTTCGAACGACGGAGGCTGTGGCGGCGCAATGACAAGGCGCGCACCGTTGAGAAGGGCACCCCAGATTTCAAACGTGGAGGCGTCGAATGAAATCGGCGCAAGCTGCAGGAAAACCTCCTCCGGACCGAACGAACAGTAGTCCGTCCCCTTCACCAGCCGCACCACGGCACGATGAGGAATCATGACCCCCTTCGGCCTCCCGGTTGACCCTGACGTATACATGATGTACGCAAGATTCTCCGGTCCCGTCACCTGCGGTACCGGCACGTCGTCCCCGGCGCGCGATTCTCCCTGCCACCTGTCCAGCCGTATCACCGACATGCCTTCAGAAGGGAGAGCCGCGGGAAGTTCACCATGCACAAGCAGGACCCTGGCCCCCGTGTCACGGAGCATCAGCTGAAGCCGTTCCGCGGGAAGCGAACGATCGAGCGGGACATATGCTCCTCCGGCTTTCAAAATGGCGAGGAGCCCCACGATCATCTCCGGAGAACGTTCCGCCAGAATACCGACCGGGACGTCCGCCCCGACCCCCTCCGAGCGCAGGATGCGGGCGAGCCGGTTCGAAGTTCCGTCAAGCTCCGCGTATGTCATCCTCGTCCCTCCGGACACGATCGCAAGGGCATCAGGTCTCAACGCCGCTTCCTTTCCGAAAACCTGCTGGATGCACAGGTCGCGGGGGTAGCCGGTCGCCGTCCCGCTCCACACGGCGAGTTGCTCCTTCTCCGCAGCGTCAAGGATGGGGATCTGCGAGAGGCGCTGTCCCGGATCGGCGGCGACTCCCTCGAGGATGCTCCTGTAGTGGCCGACGAACGCCTCTACTGTCCGTTTCTCAAACAGATCGGTGCTGTATTCGAAGGACACGGCCATACCGCGCGTCTTCTCGGTGATCGAGAGCGAGAGATCGAATTTCGATGTCCCGTTGTCGATTTCAAGAGCATCCAGACGGATGCCACCCAGGCCGTCGCCTGACCCGGGGGTATTTTGAAGCGTAAACATCGTCTGAACGATCGGCGTGGAGCTCAGATCGCGGCGGAGGCGGAGTTCCTCGACAAGTCTCTCAAAAGGAACCTCCTGGTGCTCGAATGCTTCAAGTGCAACACGCCGTTCGCGTGCAAGGAGTTCACGAAAAGGCATGTCCGGCGAAAGCCGCGTCCTCATCGGGAGGGTATTCACAAAAAACCCGATGAGCTTTTCCGTCTCCAGGCGCGTGCGGCCGGCGATTGCGGTGCCGACGATGATATCTTCCTGCCCCGTGTAGCGGAACAGAAGCGTTTTGAACGCCGCCATCAGCGTCATATAGAGCGTCGCGCCCTCAGCGGCGCCCAGCGCACGCAGCCGAGAGCTCAGGGACTCCGGGAATTCGGCCTTCTGTACCGCGCCACGCTGCGACCTGACGGCCGGCCGGGGACGATCTGCGGGAATTTCGAGAACGGGAAGCTCTCCTGAGAGCTGTCGCCTCCAGTACGACAACTGCCGCTCCAGCACATCGCCGCTGAGCCACCCGCGCTGCCAGATCGCGTAGTCGGCGTACTGAACCGGGAGCTCGGGGAGAGGCGAGGGACGACCGTTCGCGAATGCGTCGTACAGCGCTGTTATTTCGTCGGAGAGGAGACCGATGGACCAGCCGTCGGCGATGATATGGTGGAGCGTGAAGAACACACGGTGTTCCTCCGCGGTAAGACGGATGAGGCGGACGCGGAACAGAGGTCCGCGCACAAGGTCGAACGGCATCCCCGCATTTTCCCGGGCGAGTTCGAGCTCCGCGGTATCCCTTTCCTTTGGACTCAGCCTGCTGAGATCCTTCATGGGCAGGGATACACTGAACGGGGGTCCGATGATCTGGGCCGGCTCCCCCGCCGCGCCGCTAAACGTTGTGCGGAGAGATTCGTGCCGCCGGACGATCTCGGTCAGCGCCTTCTCCATCGCCGCGACATCCAGGGGCCCCACGAGATTCAGAATTCTGGGGACGTTATAGACGGAGGATCCCGGCTCAAACTGGTCAAGGAACCAGAGCCTCTGCTGGGCGAACGAGAGCGGAAGTGCTCCGCCCTCCGATCTCCTCGGGATCGGTTGCGGGCCGCCGGGGGGCGCGCCTCCCCCCTTCAAGCGCCTTTCAAGCAGTTCGCGCTTCGCTGAGGAGAGCGGTTGCCGCTGTTCCTGGTTGTCGTTTTGTTCTGGCATGGCTTCTTCGGCTAGGTCGTTGAACTGGAAGCATGTCCGCCGGTCGCCCCATCGCGCCCGCCGGCAGGTCCCCCGGACTCGGAGGCCAGTATCTGCTCCAGGACCGATGCCATCCCGCCAACGGTGGGGTGTTCAAAAATGCTGACGAAAGGCATTTCGATCATCCATGTATTCCGCACCCGGGAGACGATACGCGTCGCAAGGAGAGAATGACCACCGAGCTCGAAGAAGTTTTCATCGACCCCGACGCTTTTCAGATTGAGGACTTCGCACCATATCCCGGCGAGTGCCTTTTCCGCCGCAGTGTCCGGAGGATTTGAACCTCCCGTCTTCTGGCGCACCGCATCCGTGTCGGGAGCCGGAAGCGCCTTGAAATCGATTTTGCCGTTCGGTGTCAACGGGAACCGGTCCAGTATCACGAACGAGGAAGGAACCATGTATGCAGGGAGGCGCGAGTTCAGGAACGATACAATGCCGGCCGTATCCGGCCTGCTCCCCTGTACTCCCCTGCAATAGGCGACAAGCCGCCTGTCCCCCGGCGCGTCTTCCCGCACCAGAACGACCGCCTCGGCGATCCCGGGCGCACGACAGAGCACCGATTCGATTTCTCCCGGCTCGACCCGGTATCCGCGGATCTTTGCCTGACGGTCAAAACGACCCAGGTATTCGATAGTGCCGTCAGGGGCGTATCGCGCGCGGTCGCCGGTTCTAAACAGCTTTCCTTTCGGCGCATCCTCCAGGGGGTTCTCGATGAAGCGTTCAGAAGTAAGATCAGGCCTCCGGAGGTATTCCCTCGCGACGCCGTCCCCTCCTATGTAGAGCTCTCCCGGGACGAGCGCCGGCACCGGGTTCATCCAGGGGTCAAGGATGTAGAGCTGCGTATTGGCTATGGGCCTTCCGATCGGGACGGTCCCCGATCCCCGCCATCCCGGCGGAACGGAGAATGTGCAGCACCCGACGGTTCCTTCGGTCGGTCCGTACTCGTTGACGATCGTTGTGTCCGGGGCGGAAGCCTGCCAGGGGGCGATGCTTCCCGTCCGGAGCTCCTCTCCCCCCACGACGAGCATGCGGGTGCGGCCGGCCATCGCATCAGGCGGGAGGAGAGCCGACAGCACGTCGAGATGAGCGGGGGTGATTTTCACCGGGCCGAAATTTCCTCTTTCCCGGAGCGCGGATTCCAGAGTCCGGATGCCGGGCTCCTCCCGGAGGAGGAGGACTTTCCCTCCCGTGACGAGCGGGACAAAGAGACCGGTGACCGTCAGATCAAACGACAGGGAACTGTGGACGGGCGTAACTTCACCCGGAGAGAATCCGTAGGCACGGGCGGCCCACGAGACATAGTTCACGACCCCCCTGTGAAGGACGACAACCCCTTTGGGGGTCCCGGTCGACCCTGACGTATAAATGACGTATGCCGCATTTCCGGGACACACACCTGAGGCGGGACGCGAATTTTCCGTACCGGGGGGAGACGCCGGCAGGGGATCGTCAAGGCAGAGGAGGGCCGCTCCCCCGTCCGGGATGCGCGAAACCAGATTTCTCTGCGTGAGGATCACGCGCATCCCGGTCTCACGACGGACGAAGCCGAGGCGCTCGGCCGGGTCCGCGGGATTCATCGGGACATACGCCCCTCCGGCTTTGAGCACACCGAGTATGCCCACAACCATCTCGAGTGAGTGCTCCATGCATATGCCGACAAGGGCCTCCGGGCCAACGCCGAACGAGGCGAGAGCGCGGGCGACCCTGTTGGAACGGAATTCGAGCTCGCCGTACGAGAGGCGCATCCCCTCGAACTCCACGGCCACGGCGCCGGAAGTCCTCCCGGCCTGCTCCTCAATCAGCTCGTGCAGGCATCTGTCCCGTGGGTACGGTGCCTCCGTCCCGTTCCACTGAGTGAGAATCGTCTCCCTCTCGGCCGCGGGGAGCAGGGAATAGCCGGACAGCCTGAGGTGAGGATCAGATACCATTCCTTCGAGCAGAGCGGAGAGGTGGCCACCCATCCGGACGATTGTCTCTTTCGCAAACTGGCGGTCATCGTACACGAGCCTCAGGGCAAGACGGTCCTCCAGGAATGCGGAGAGCGTGAGCGGGTAGTTTGTCCTGGCATATGTTTCGAGCGCCCGGTTGAGCCACGTTCCCCCCTCCGAGCGGAGGTACGAATTCAACCTCCTGTTGTCAAAAACGACGATGCTCCGGAACAGGGGCTCCCCTGCCTGCACTTCGCTCCATCGCTGCACAAGGACGAGGGGCGTGTGCTCCACATTGCGAACCGGGACCTGGCTCGCGCGTAAGTCCTTCAGCCACGGAAGGAGCTGCATGCCGGGGGGAATCTTCGCGCGGACCGGCAGTGTGTTCATGAAGACGCCCACCATATGCTCGGATCCCGCAACCGTCACGTGCCGGCATGCGCGGGTCGCGCCGAACACCACGTCGTCCGTCCCGCTATACCGCCCCAGCAGGAGCGCCCAGGCGCCCTGCACGAACGTGTTGGGCGTGAGCCCCTCCCGTTCGGCGAGCGAACGGAGCGCACGGGTCAGTTCGCCGCTGAGCGCGGTCTCGAATTCCTGGATCGCGGCGCCGTCGGACAGAGCAGGAGGCGGAGCCGATTCGCGCACAAGCGTGGTGGGCGCGGCGAATCCCTTCAGGTATTCCCGCCAGAACGGCTCGGCCTGATTGTGGTCGCGGCTCCCCACCCAGTCGATATAGGCGCGGAAGTGCCGCGGCTGTTCCGGCGCGAAAGTCTTCCCGCCGCAGAGCGCTTCATAGCGGCCGAAGACCTCTTTGATCACGATCGGAATGGAGCGGCCGTCGAGGAGGGCATGGTGAAACGTCCATATCACATAGTGCTCGGACTCGCCGGCGGTGAATACCCGGATCCGGAGGAGCGGAGGATGCTCGGGATGAAACCCGCGCCGGCGGTCCTCACGAACACATGCCTGCAGGTTCGCCTTCAGCCCCTCCGGGGAGCACCCGCTCCAGTCGCCGTGCGAGTAAGGCAGCTCCACTTCCGCGTGGACTTCCTGAAAGGGCGGTCCGGAGGAGTCGAGCCGGAACGATGTGCGGAGAACGGCATGCCTCATGACGACCCACTCCCACGCCTCCCGGAAAGGCGCAGCCTGCAGGGGCTCACGCAGCACAAACACAATTTGTTCTATGTCGACCCCGCTGTCCGGCGCAATGAGGCTGTTGAACAGCATCCCCTCCTGCATGGGTGAAAGGGGGTATGTGTCGACGATCTCCCGAATCATGTTTTTCCTTAGCTTCCCCTCCCCGGAGGGGGGGGTGAGAAAGAAATCGGGCAGAACATTTCCATGAACAATGTCCTGCCCGATGAGGAATTACGCGTTACGCCCTGAAAACGATCCCCTCCTTGTCCGGCGCAACGTGCCGTGTGTCCACCACAGGCGTCTTGAACGTTGTCAGATCCATGTTCCTGTACACGTCGTGCGGCGTTGCAACAAGAAGCAGATCGTAGCCCTCGCCCACGGGCACCGATTTCCTCCCGGCGTACTTCGCGAATTCCCTGGAAGGCCTGATGACCGGGACAAACGGATCGTTGTAGCTCACCGTCGCTCCTTTCTCCTCGAGCTTTTCCATCAGATGGTACGACGGGGATTCCCTGTCGTCATCGACGTTCGCCTTGTAGGCGAGACCGAGAATGAGAACCTTCGCCCCCTTCAGAGGCTTCCCGAGTCCGTTGAGAACCTCCATCACGCGCATGACGACGAAGTCAGGCATGGCCGTGTTGATCTCTCCGGCGAGCTCGATGAACTTCGTCGTCACGCCGTATTCCCGCGCTTTCCATGTGAGGTAGAACGGATCGATCGGAATGCAGTGCCCCCCCAGACCCGGACCCGGATAAAAGGGCATAAAGCCGAATGGTTTTGTTTTCGCCGCTTCGATAACCTCCCACACGTCGATCCCCATTCTCATGAAGGTTGTCTTCAGCTCGTTCACGAGGGCGATGTTCACCGCGCGGAACGTGTTCTCCACGAGTTTCGTGGCCTCAGCGGCCTGCGTCGAAGAGACCGGGACGGTCCGTACGACGACCTGCTGGTAAACCTTCTCCGCAATGGCGAGTCCCGCGGGAGTCGTCGAACCTACAACCTTCGGGATCGTCTCCGTCGTGAAATCGGTCCGGCTCGGGTCTTCCCGCTCCGGGGAGAACGCGACGTAGAAATCCCTGTCGACCTTCATCCCCTTCGACTCGAGGATCGGAACCATCACCTCGACCGTCGTCCCGGGGTACGTGCTCGATTCCAGGACGTAGAGCTGGTCGCGCCGCACGTACGGGGCCAGGCTTTCGCAGGTGGTCACGATAAATGTCATGTCCGGCTCGCGGTTCTTATTCAGAGGCGTGGGCACGGCGATCAGTATTGCGTCGCATTTTGTGGCCTGAGCGAAGTCCGTCGTGGCAGTCAGGAGACCCGTCGCGGTTGCCTTCGAAACGCGTGACTCGGAGATATGCTTTATATACGACCGGCCTTTCGTCAGCGCTTCCGTCTTCCGCGCGTCAATGTCCATGCCGATGACGTGAAAGCCCTTCTCGACGAAACAGAGAAGGAGAGGCAGACCGACGTACCCCAGTCCGACGATGCCGATGACAGCCTGTTTATTGTCTACTTTTGAATGAAGTGATGAGGTCATAGTGATGTCCGGTTACCTTATGTTGTGTGATTATTCGGGGCAGGTGTATTTGCCGTTTCACGACACGCGCTAGGAATGATGCTCCAGCGTCGGAAGCGCAATTCCCTGTCCGTTCCCGCCATTCTTGCCGTATGTCTCCGTACGATAGCCGAATCTGTCGCTGCCGTAAAACTTGCCGTACGCCTGCAGAGCGTCGAAGTTGTTCAGGAACACCCCCAGGACCTTTCCGCCGCCGCCGGCCACGAAATCCATCGCCCGTTCGAGGGCGAGTATTCTTGTCTGCCCGCCGGCCGCCACGAAGATGGCGCCGTCGACCATGGCGGAGAGAATGGCGGCGTCGCTGACGGCAAGCACCGGCGACGTATCGATCAACACCCACTCATAATGCGCGCCGAGGTCCTTCAGGAATCTCTCCATGTGCTTCGAACTGAGGATCTCCGGATCATTGACGAGCAGATCCCCCGCGCACAGGACGTCGAGGCCGGGGATGATGTTTGTGTGCACGGCCTGGGACAGCCCGGACTTCCCTGCAAGGATGTCGCTGAGACCCGGGGAAAGGTCAAACCCGAATGTCTTGTGAACCGCGGGCCGGCGGAGGTCGCTGTCGACGATCAGCACCCTGCGTTCCGCCTGGGCAAACGCGAACCCCAGATTGGCCACGGTCGTCGTCTTTCCCTCTCCCGGGTTCGAGCTCGTCACAACAATGCGCCGGACGCGGCTTTCGGGGAAGAGATGTTCCAGCTTCGCCCGAAGCCGCCGGTAGGATTCAGAGGCCGGCGAAAAAGGCTCGAGGAGCGAAACCAGCGTGTGGTCGTAGCTCTTCCCCTCGTACGGAACCTTCACAGGATCAAGCACCTTCTTCTTCGGGTGGATGAATTCCCTGGCCACGCCCGCCGCCGAGGAGAAGACCCTCATCAGCCGCGACCGGCTGACAGGCGCCGTTCCCTGATGCTGGTCCTGGGGAGGATGAATGCCGCCGACAAAGGAGAGAAGCACGTACCCCCGCTTCTTCAGATCCTCGGGTGTGTAGACGCGTACATCGAGGAATTCCCGCATGAACACGATCGCGAACCCGAGCCCCAGGCCGATCATCGTGCCCAGCAGAAGGTTTATGGGAACGTTCGGAGAGACCGGATCCGGAGGAATCGAAGCGGTGTCTATGATGTCAATGATTCCCAGGTCGGATTTTTCGCCGATGGCCGCTTCGTTGTACCGCTCTTCCACAAGGAGGTAGAGTTTCTCCGCGCTCATACGGGCGCGCTGGATCTTCGCCAGTTCGATGCTCTTGCGCGGGATCCCTCCGAAGTCCTTCTCGTATTGCGAGATGAAATTGGTGAGCGCCGTTTTTTTGGCATCCAGGGCCTGGATCTGCATCTGGGTCTCAAAAATCTTCTGCTTCGCCTGCGCCAGGTACTGGGCGGGATCGGCCTGTGCCGAGGCCATTTCCCCCGACGGGACGCTCGAGAGATAGCTCACCGTCCGGTCGTCAAGCTTCTTCTGCAAGCTTGCGATCTGCCCCTCGATCGCTTTCAGTTTTTCCGCGTACACTTCATTCCCGACCCCGCCCGAGGTGGGGTTGGCCAGGATATCACGCTGCACCTGCAGATTCGCCAGCTGATCCTGGATGAGCTTAATGTACGGATCGCTTGCCTGCTTCATCACCCGCCCGACTTCTTTCTCCTGTTCCGGGAGCCGCTGCTGGTACGTCGCGAGCGTCTTTGTCAGGGATTGCAGATCGATGTCCACGGCATCGCGGTTTGCTTCAAGCTGTGATAACTGCTGTGTCACTCGGAGCGCCTGCGCATCGAGGGACACGACGCCGGCCTGCTCCATGTACGACTTCAGGACTGTCTCGGTCGAGTCGAGTATCCTCCGCTTCGATGCGACCTGGTTCTGCAGGAATTCCCTTCGCGACTTCGTCCGGAGGCGCCCGACGGTGACCCCGTACTCCTGGTATGACTCGGAATAGACGTTCGCAAGAAGCGCCGCTTCGCGCGGATCGATGCTTCGCGCAGTGATGCGAATGACGTCGGATTCACGCTCGGGCGTGAAATCCATCGCGCGCGCCGCGCGCGCCGCGACGAGGTCGGTGCTTGCCAGAGCATGCGAGGAATCCTCGCTCTTCCCCTTTGCCCTGACGATCGGCGCAAGTTCGGTCTTCGCCTCGTTCAGCCAGGGCTCCTCCAGGAGCCGCTGAGCCACCGCCTCAGAAAGGATATGGGACTTCAGCTTTCCCAGCTCGTTTGCGATCTTGTTGTCCGAAGGGGCCCTCGACTGATCCGAGAGACTGACGGACGACCTCTGGCCGAAATTCAGAAGAACAAGCGAGGAGGACTCATACATCGTCTTGGAAAGGAGCGTAAAGACGATCATCGCAGACAGACCGACGAGGAATGTGATGAATATCGTCCTCTTCCCCCTGAGAATTATCGAAATATAGTCCTGGATGGAAAATGTATGGACTGCGTCGTCTATCGGCTCATAGCCGGAATCCGGCGGGAGTTGATTCATGAAGAAAATCCTTTGATGAGTTGTTCAATGTAATTCAACGGAGGTTCTGCGCGGGTGACAGGTATCACCCGCTCCTGCCGTGCGCCGCCACCGTCCTGCGTCCGGAACGGCGCTAGTGGCGCGAATTATAGACGACTGTCGTCACGGTCGCCGTCAGGACCGCGACGGTCGTCACGATGGAAAGGACGTCGCGTATCGAAGACCAGTTCGTCCGGTCGAGAAAAATCGTATCGCCGGGCTGCAGGACAAGGCTGGATTCGTTCACGCGGTAGAGGTCATCCAGGTTGACGAGGAACTGGGCCCTGCTCACACCGCTTTCCGTTTTGATGAATCGCGTGATCTTGACTTCGTCGAGCTTCGCGTCTTCCGTCGGTCCCCCCGCATAGGAGACAAGCTGCACGAGATCTGTCGCTATGGAGACCTCATATCTCCCGGGATTCTTGATATTTCCCCACACGTTGATCTGCATCGTAAGCTCCCCCGGCTTCGCGATCGAATAGTTCGAGGGAGTTGCATAGTTCGGCTGACTGAGTGAGACGCCGCTCTCGCGACCCTGCGCATGCGCGATCCCGGCGCACAGGGAGAAAAGGGACGCGGAGAGGACAACCACCATCAGCGGAGCGAATCGCTTCATGACCATTCCATCGTGTTTGTGTTTGAAATTCCTATTTCAGGAGCGCCATTTTATGGACGAAGGATTGACCCGCACCCGTCGTCAGGCGGACGATATAGATACCGGTGGCAACGGGATTCCCGTGTCCGCTCCGGCCGTCCCACGTGAAGAGATACCGTCCGGCCTCAATGGGTCCGTCGTACAGCGTGCGGATTTCCTCTCCCAGAATGTTGTACACGACGAGACGAATCAACGATGTCCGCGGTATTGCCACGGGGAGCGTCGTCGAGGGATTGAACGGGTTCGGGTAGTTGTTGTCAAGGGCAAACGTCTTCGGAAGCACGGCATCAAGCTCCGCGCGAACCGCATCCGGCGTGCCGACAACGACCTTGAATCTGGAGACATCGCGCGCGGGAGTGAACGCGTAGGCAGCCGCCTGCCGCAGGTTGGCGTACCTGGAGCCGTCTTCGTCGATCACGTACACCTGGAATTGCCCGGGAACGGATTCCACACCCCTGAATCCGAGCTGCACCTGCGAGCGGAGCGTCGTCCGGACTTCGAGCGGCCAGGACTCCATCTTCTGGAAAACGGGACGTATGTCCGTTCCAAACGCGGAGTTGACGCTGTCCCACTCGGGACGGCTGAAGACCGTTGCGGGAACGCCCTTGATCAGCCGGGGCCTGTGGACATCGAATGCGTTGCGGCCGGCCGAAGCCAGAGGGGAAACACCCAGCATGCTCACCTGCTCGACCGAGCCCGCCGCGTGGAGGTCTATCCGCACCGACCATGAAGCGGGATCTCCGGCCAATGCGAGCCTGGCCGTCCCGCCCGCCGGCACGGGGATCGCCAGCAACCGGAGAGAATCCACGTTATCGAACATGTACCCTGTGTACGGCATCAGGACGGTCGAGGCCTGCCAGTTTCCAGCCCATGCATACGGCGCAGCGGCCCCCAACGACGGGTTCGACGACTCCACCTGGGACCACTGGACGGAATCCAGGAACGGATTGCCGATGAGATTCCATCCAAAGTGCAGAGGGATATCCGCCATGCCGGTCACATCAAGAGACGGAGCGAGAACGCTGTCGTCGACGACAAAGCTGGTCTTCTTGATGAGCCAGAACGCTCGCCCCTGGGTAAACGAGAATATGCTGTCGGCAGTGTACGAAAGACTGTACCCCGAGTCCGCGCCAGTGTCCCAGTACATCTGCCAGTCCGTCCCCGCGGCCCCCGTAAGGTACTTCGTGACGGGGAGCGTACTCCCTCCCGGCAGGCTCACGATCCGGTAATCGGACTGCGAGTAGTCCGAAGGGTTTGGGTGCGAGGGGAATGGGATGGTCACCGCGACCCGGATCTTCGGGGCGGCGTTCGCTATTGTGAACACAAGGCCGTTCGAGCTGTCCCCTCCGGGCGCGGGGTTAATCACGACGACGAAGCGGGGCCCCATCGCCGCCGAAGTGCCGATCGTGATGTTCGTTACGATCTGTGTCACGCTGTCCACCCGGACGGAGTTGATCGTGACGCCGCTCCCGAACGAGACGGTGCTCGCCCCGCCGACAAAATTCGTTCCTTTGAGAAGGACGTTAAGCGTCTGACCCAGGTTTCCTGTCGCCGGCGAGATGCTCGACAGCCTCGGCACGGGGTTGGCAACGGTGAACGCGTTCGTCAGACTCGCCGTCCCCCCTCCCGGGACACCGTTTGTGACGGAAACCGTGTGCCCACCGAGAGCGGCGCCGGATCCGATTGTCATCCTGGCGGTGAGCCGCCAGACGCTGTCGACGTTCACGGACACGAGTGTGATCGCAGAATCACCGAAGCTGACGGTCGTCGTCCCCGCGATATAGTCGTCGCCCGTGAAGACCACGTCGAGCGTCTGATCGCGGTTCCCCGTCGCCGGCGAGATCCCGGTAAGCAGAGGAGCGGGGTTTGTCACGGTGAAGGCATTCTTCAGCGTATCACCCCCCCCGCCAGTCCCCGCGGTAACGGTGTTTGTCACAACAACATTGTGCGGGCCGGCGGCGGCGGCTGCGAGGATCGTGATCGACGCTGTGATCTGATCGGCGCTGTCGACCGTCGTCGTGTTGACGACGATCCCCGGCCCGAGGGAGACGACCGTGACCCCGGGGAAGAAGCCCGCACCGCGCAAGACCACCGGGAGGGTATGGAGCCGGATGCCCGTCGCAGGAGTGATCGAATAAATGTGCGGCGCAGGAGTGTTCCCCACGGTGAATGCCTGCTGGAGCGTCCCCGATCCCCCGCCCGGGGGCCCGTTGATAACGGAGACGGGATAGACGCTGTCCGGCGTGATATTCTGGATCGTGATATTCACAGACATCTGCGTTGAGCTCAGCACCGTCCACGCCGACGGAGATATCCCCCCGCCGAAATACGGAATGCTGGTCCCGCTGATGAACCCGGAACCGTTGATCACCACGGTCATTGACTGTCCCTTGTTCCCGTTCGACGGGGATACGGAGGTGACGGCAGGGACCGGGTTGTCGACCTTGAATGAGTTGCTGGTGCCCCGCTCGGCACCGCCGACCCGGGCCACCTTCAACGTATCCGAAGCGCCGGAGTTCTGGAACACCACGGTGTCCACAAGCGACGTGGCAGGCGGTATTCCACCGCCGAACGGGAGCACACCGCCTCCGCCGGTAAGCGGCGCGTTGGACGTCACATTGATGTTCACCGGATAGCTCGGAAAATTCGGCGACGGGTTATTGAAGACATCGCGCGAGGTGATAAGGACCGGGAAAGGCACGGTGGCGAGTTTCGGTCCGATGACCCCTCCGCCGGGGGCCTGCATTGTGAATTTGACAACGACGCCGGGATCGCTCGTCAGTGCGAACACCCCCGTGCCCGGCGTGCTGCGTGCAGTCGCAATAATCTGAAACGTCCCCGCAACGGTGTCGGATTTGCATGCAGACGCGTTCGCGACGCCACGGGCATCGGTGAGCACGGAATCGACGGAAGTCCCCGTGCGCGTGAAAATCCCGCGGGCTCCTGAGGCCGGCGCAGTAAACGTGACCCAGACATTCGGCACAGCGTTGACGCCATCGCTGATCGACACGGTCATCGAGTCGGGGAAGAAGGAGCCGGCGACCGTCGACTGCGGCGTCCCCCTGGTGACCGTGATGCCTGACGGCGATCCGGGATCGTTCGTCAGGACGAATGAGGCAGGCGCAGCCACGCCGGCAACCGTGGCACCGGCGGCGTACGTCCCGGAGGTGTTGTTCGCAACAAGCGTCGCCGCCGTTGCGATTCCCGTTCCCGCGGCGCTCACCGCGGAGGTGATGTTCGTGTGTGAGTCGGAGAATTTCCCGCTGGCTCCCGAGGCGGGCACGGTAAACTGGACGGTGACACCGGGCACGGGATTGCCGGAGGAATCCTTCACGATCGCCGCAAGCGAAACCGGGAAGAAGCCGTTGACAGGGGTATGCTGCGGCGTCGTTCCCGCTCCGGGGGAGACGGAGGCAGGAGTCCCCGATGTGTTCGTGAGCGCAAAAATCGCCGGAACCGGCACTCCCGTGACTTTCGCGGAGTCATTGTATGAACCCGCAACCTTGTTTGCAGTGAAATCGGCTGCAGTCGCGATGCCGCTCGAGTTTGTGAGCGCGGTATTTACCCCCCCCGCGAACGTCCCGGAGGGTCCGGTGGAGGGGGCCGTAAACGTCACGAGCACCCCTGAGCCGACGGTGTTGCCCGAAGAATCCCGTACTGTCGCCTGGAGCTTGACGGCGAACGTCTTTCCTATGAGAGCATTCTGCCCCGAACCCGCGGTGGCGCTTACGCTTGACGGCGAGCCCGGGTTCACCGTGATCTTTCCGGATGCCGCAGCATTCAGCCCTGCGGAGTCCGCCCTTATCTGCGCCGTGCCGATGACGTGCCCCGTGAATGTCGCGCTCCTGGCTCCCGGGGCAGGGACCAGATCGCCCCCCACCACGCCGCCCGATACCGACTGGAGCGACCAGCTCGCCGCGACGTTCCTGACGAAGTTGCCTGCGATATCACGCGCGATCGCGAACACGGTGATTCTGGATCCCGAGGTGATCGTGCTGTCCGGGGGGACAACCCCGGTTCCGTTCGCCGATGTCTCGACGCTTATTTTCGTCGGCGGTCCGGCGTTCGCGACATTCAGGACGCCCGAAGGGACGGAAATGAGCGAACCCGTCGCCGCGTTGATCTGCGCGGTACCAAGGCCTGCTCCCGTAAACGTCGCGCTCCGGCCGTTCCCGGCCGCAACGAGATCTCCCGGCGCAACCCCCCCCGTCCGATTTATCAGCGACCAGGCCGCGACGGTGTCGGAAATAAAATTGTTGAACTGATCACGGCTTATGGAGTAGACAGTAATCGGGTTCCCCGACGAGACGTTCTGCGCGGGGAGAACCGCCCCGGACCCGTCCACGAGGGTTTCTACGCGGACTGCGTTCGGCGCGGCCGGAGATATCGTGAATGCTGTACTCAGGATGGCCCCCGGAGTAACGGAGACCGTATTTCCCGTGGCTGTCAGCGTATACCCCGCGCCTGTCTTGTCGATTGACAACCCGCTGAAGACCGCCTGACCGGTCGATGTATTGACAGCCACGGTCGTCGTCCCGCTCAACGTGCCTCCGCCGGCATTATTTTGAATAGCCGCCGTGACGTTTTGCGCGAAGCCGGTGACCGTATTGCCGTTGGGATCCTGAAGCGTTACCACGGGCTGCGGGGGAAAAGCGGAGCCTGCAATGCTGTTGCCCGGGGACGTCGTGAACGCCAGCTTGCTCGGCGATGCCGCCGACACAGTAAACGCCCCGCTCGTTGCAGACGTCAATCCGGCCGCCGATGCGGTGAGTGTTTTTGACCCAGAGAGATTAACACTAAGATTGGCAAACGTCGCTATTCCCGACGACGTGGTCTGCGGCGTGGTCCCCCCCAGCGCGCCCGTGCCGTTGAGTGTCATTGCAACGGATATGCCGTCCGTCGTCAGGGGATTCCCGAGAGAGTCCTCGACCTGTACCGTCACCGCGGGCGTGATGTTCGCCCCCGCCGCGACACCGGATGGGGGAGTCAGAAACACAAGCTGTTTCGGCGGCAGGGCAGTAATCGCAAACACCGCGCTTGCGTCCGTGGTAAGCGCTCCGCACGACGCCTGGAGCGTTTTGTTCCCCGCCGCCGCAATCTTCAGGTCGGCGAACGTTGCAAGCCCCCCCGCACCCGGAGTTTGCGACGTAGTACCTGCGAGCGTGCCGGTGCCCGACAAAATCGAGAGAACCACGTTATTGCCGGTCGGGAGCGCGCTGTTCCCGTACTGATCCCTCAGTTGAACGGTCACTGCGGGAGTGATGATCGCGCCCGCGTTGGCGTTCGACGGTTCAGTCACGAATTGCACCCTCACAGCCGCGGCCGGGTTAATCGTGAAAGCCGCACTCACGGCGGAAGTAAGCGTCGGACTTGAAAAAGTCAGGTTTTTGGATCCCGAGAGATTGATGCTCAGGTTTGCGAACGTCGCGATACCTGTCCCCCCCAACGTTGCCTGTGTCAGCGTCCCGCTCAGCACGCCGGTCCCTGTCGAGAGCGCGGCGGTAATCTGAGTTCCAGCGTCAGTGATGACGTTGTTGAAACCGTCCTGAACCTCCGCGGTGACCGCAGGAGCGATCACCGCACCGGCCGTCGCAGCCGTCGGCGGCTGGATGAGCACAACCTTCGCAGGTACGCCCGGCGAGACCACGATATTGCCGGTTGTCGCTGCGGTGAGTGCGCCGTCCGTGAACGTCAGCCGAATCGTCTCGGCGACGTTGTACGAAAGGTTCGAAAACGTCGCAACGCCTCCCACGGCATTGACGGCGACCGTCCCCTGCAGGACGCCGGTCCCGAATCCGGTGGCCCGAGCCGCCGTCACCAGGTCGTTCGTGTTGACAATATTCCCGCCTCCATCTTCAATCCAGATCACCGGCTGCGTCCTGAACAGATTCCCCGCCGTGTCGGGCGTCGACGGCGGCGTATGGATCACGAGATGCGTCGCGGCCCCGGCCGTGTTTGTGAGGCTGAACAGGGCCGGGGTTCCCACGCCGGCGACCAATGCCGTGTCCGTATATGCCCCCGCCGTCCCGTTCGCCGTGAACACATCCGAAGTCGCGATGCCCGTGGCAACTGTGGCCTTGACCTCCGTCCTTGCCGCACCGGGGAATGTCCCGCCAGCCCCCGCTGGAGGTGCTGCAAACGTGACTGAAGCTCCGCTCACGGGATTGCTGAACGCATCTCTGACAATCACAGAGAGGGGGAGCGGGAATGCCGTGTTCACCCCTATGCTCTGAGGGGTCCCCGCATTGACGGTGACGCTCGCGGGGGCGGCTGCCAGGACGGTGAAATTGCCCGAGGCGTTCGGAGTGTTTATCGTCCCCTGGACCGCGGTGATCGTTCTATCGCCGGCACCGGCGATCGTCGGCGTGATTGTGACACCGTCGACGAGTCCGCCTGCCGTAATAACCGCGTTGACAGACCCGACGTACGAGTTGGATGTGAGCGTGACAGTTCCCGTGTACGACCCTACCGTATTGCTGCTTGCATCCTGGGCAGTGACGCGGACATTGAATCCGGTCCCCGCCGTCTTGGAAGCGGCTGAGAGCGGAGTCGTCCCCCCCGACATCGTGACCAGGAATTTTGTGGCTGTCCCCGGAACGAATTGCACGGTTGCCGTGTGAGTCAACGCGGCGGCATTGAGCGTGCCGCTCACCGTCGCAGTTCCAACCGTGGCAGCCGACGTCAGCGTCGCAGTGTATGAGCCATTGTTGAGGTTCGTTACCCCGCCGAGAGTCCCCAGTGTTGTCGCAAGAGCTACGGTACCTCCGCTCGCGATCAGGTTGTTCCCGCTCCCATCCTTGAGCTGCACGGTTATCGTCGAAGTGCTCACGCCGTCGGCAGTTATGGACGTGGGACTTGCAGTGATTAATGAATTTACCAGCGAGGCCGTGCCCGGATCCATCACGATCGACCCCGATGTACCGGCGGGGCTTCCGGATGCGGCGGTAAATGTCCCCGTGCCCGACGTTCCCGTGTAGATAAGCTTCCCGGTCACGTTCGCAACTCCGGAGCTGAAGTCACCTGCCTGATTCAGGATATTGTTCGCTCCCGAACCCAGCCCCGTCACAGTCCCGCCGAGCGAATTTGTAACGGTCACGTTATTCGCTGATGCATTGAACCCTGTTACTGTGTTTCCCCATGCATCC
>Ga0182021_10000124_pt1 | contig 69818 bp, 58 predicted proteins | sample 612E3MmetaG_FD_120493 | JGI IMG/M metagenome (GOLD analysis project Ga0182021, IMG submission 120493) | Permafrost microbial communities from Stordalen Mire, Sweden - 612E3M metaG (Illumina Assembly) | ecosystem: Environmental > Terrestrial > Soil > Wetlands > Permafrost | place: Sweden...
ACCCCAACAACGATTGCACTTTCGTAATCGCCGCCGTCAACGTCGTCTTCCCGTGGTCCACGTGCCCAATCGTCCCCACGTTCACATGCGGCTTCGTCCTGTCAAACTTCCGCTTGGCCATGTTTCCCTTGCCTCCCTCTCCCCTGATCTGTTACGGCCGCCGAGACGGCCTTGGCCCGCGAGGTGACGGGCCCCTTTGCCACTGCTCTTTCAGCTGCTCGTCACTCCCCACAGGTGCTGACAATGGAGCCCAGGACCAGATTTGAACTGGTGACCCCGTCCTTACCAAGGACGTGCTCTACCGCCTGAGCTACCTGGGCCCACGAGAAAGCCTGCGAAGCTATGGAGCGGGAGACGGGATTCGAACCCGCGACCAACAGCTTGGAAGGCTGTGACTCTACCCCTGAGTTACTCCCGCGAGAACGCAAGAAAAGTGGTGCGGGCGGATGGATTTGAACCACCGTAGGGCGTTGCCCGGCAGATTTACAGTCTGCTGCCATTGACCGCTCGGCCACACCCGCACGCATGACATCGCCGTCGAGGCACCCTGGACCATGGAAAGGCCGCCGTTGCTCACTGGAGCTGGCGATGGGACTCGAACCCGTAACCTGCGGATTACAAATCCGCTGCTCTACCAGTTGAGCTACGCCAGCCTGCGCGGGAACGAGCACCCGTCCATCCCCTCTGCCAAAGATCTCCCCTCGAGGCACACCTACCCCGGAGGGGGACGGAGATGATACCACTGTACGGAGCAAATGCAAGACCCTTAAGTGAGTCGACAGCCTCCGCCCACCCTCCCACCCGGTTCACAGTTGACAGTTAACAGCTTCCACCCACCCTCCCACCCATTTGACAGTTGACAGTCCCCCACCCGCCCAAGAAACAAACCTGAGGAAGAGGAGGCTGCGAGCTATACGTCTTTGACTGTCAACTGTCAACTGTCAACTGTTAACCCTTGGTGGGGAAACGACGGCGCCATTCCCACGCCAGCACTCCGGCAGCTACCGACAGGTTGAGCGACTCCACCTCCCCGGAGATAGGGATCGCCAGGGTGCCGTCGAGCGCCTTCCGGGTCTTCGCACGCAGTCCGCCAGCTTCCGCGCCCAGGCACAGGACGAGTCGGTCCGGGAGATCGACGCGGTCGAGAGGCGTCCCCCCCGCCTCGGCACCGTACACCCAGAACCCGGCCTCCTTTGCCGCCAGCGCGAAATCGCCCAGCGCGCCAACATGGGCGATGCGGACCAACGACAGGCTACCGGCGGCGACCTTGGCGGCCGCCCCTCCGAGCGGTGGCGGATGCGGACCACCCACCACCACGCCGCCGAGACCAAACGCCGCGGCGGTTCGCACCACGGCCCCGAGATTGTGCCCGTCCTCGAGTCCGTCCAGGCCGATCAGACAGACCTGCCCCTCGAGACTCAAGAGGGTTTCGGGCTCGGCGAGCGGCGCCGGCGCCAGGCGCGCCGCGAGACCGTTGTGCGCGTTTCCGGCGGCCGCGTCATCGAGCTTGCGCCTCGGCACCGAGTTGAACCTGACGCCGGCCGCACGGGCGGCGTCTAGCACCTGCCGCGCCCGTGGGCCACCGAGGCCGTCCGCGATCCACACGACCTCGACGCGCGCCGCTTCGCGTTCGAGGACGGCCAGCACGGCGTGGAAGCCGACGACCCACTCAGGCTGGCTCAAGGGTCACCACCGCTAGCGCGGCGAGCCCTTCGCGCCGCCCGACGAATCCCATCCCCTCGCACGTCGTGGCCTTGACGTTCACATCGTCCGACGCGAGGCCCAGCAGTTCGGCGAGCCGCGCCCGCATCGCCGCGCGGTGCGGCGCGATCCTCGGAGCTTCCGCGAGCAGCGTCAGGTCGCACCCCGCGAGGCACCACCCCCGCTGGGAGGCGAGGGCGATGGCGTGGCGCACGAAAAGTTCGGACGGCGCATCGCGCCAACGCTCCTCGGAAGGAGGAAAGTGCTCGCCGATGTCGCCGCAGCCGCACGCGCCGAGGATCGCATCGGTCACGGCGTGAAGGGGGGCGTCCGCGTCGGAGTGCCCGGCCAGACCCATCTCACCGGGGAACCGGATCCCGCAAAGCCAGAGGGGACGCCCGGCAGCGAAGGCGTGCACGTCGAAGCCTTGCCCGACCCGCGTCCGCCTCGGGAAGATCCCCGCGACGAAGGCGAGGTCGTCGGGGTGCGTGACCTTCACGTTCCGGCTGTCCCCATAGACCGCCACGACCGCGCCGCCCTGGCGCTCGACGAGCGCGGCCTCGTCGGTCCAGAACGTATCCCCCGCCGCCTCCCACGCGCTGCGGAGCAGACCGGCGCGGAACGCCTGGGGCGTGAGCGCGCGGGCCAGTCTGTCGCGTGGTACCGTCGTCTCCACCGTGCCATCCGGGCGCAAGCGCTTGACCGTGTCGACCACGGGCGTGACGAGAAGAGCCGCGCCGCCCTCGGCGGCTGCAGCCACGACGCGCATCACATCGTCCGGCGGAACGAACGGCCGCGCGCCGTCGTGGATGACCACGATCGTGTCGTCGGCCGCGTCGAGGGCCGCGAAACCGTTCCTCACGGAGTCCTGGCGGCGCTCCCCGCCGGCCGTGACCCTGATGGCAAGCTCTTCCCAGCGGGCCCGGACCTGCTCGACCTGGTCGCCCCGCACAACCAGCACCAGAGGCGCATCGGGAAACGGCTTGCGGAGGGCGGCCACGGCGCGTTCCAGCACCGACCGCCCACACAGGAGGACCCCGAGTTTGTCCGTCCCGAAACGGGTCGAAGACCCGGCAGCGACGATGATGATGGCTACGTTGGTTTCCGGCATTGCCGTGCCGTGAGACCCCTCGCCGCGCTTCCGGGAGATCCTCCGCGCTGCCTTCGGCTGCGCTCAGGATGTGACCCGGTCCGCGGCACGGGTGGGATCACACCTCCAAAATCTCCTTCTCCTTCGCGCCGAGGACATCGCCGATGTGCTTGATGTGCTCGTCGGTGTGTTTTTGGATCTCTTCGAGCCCGCGGTGCAGGTCGTCCTCCGAGATCTTCTTGTCCTTCTCGAGCTTTTTCAGTTCCTCATTACCGTCGCGGCGGACGTTCCGCACGGCCGTCCGGGCCCGCTCCGCATACTCGTGGGCGACCTTGACGAGCTCCTTGCGCCGCTCCTGCGTCGGCGTCGGGACCGGAAGCTTGATGACCTTACCGTCGTTCATCGGGTTCAACCCTAGGTTGGCCTTCTGGATCGCGTGCTCGATCGCAGAGATGAGCGTCGGGTCCCACGGCTGGATCACGATCAGGGCGGGATCCGGCACTGAGAGGTTCGCGACCTGGTTGAGGGGCGTGGGCGTGCCGTAGTAGTCCACCCGCACCGAGTCCAGGATCCCGAGCGAGGCCCGCCCCGTGCGCACCGTCTTGAGTTCGTCCCTCAGCGCGTCCAGCGCCTTGTCCATATGAGCCTTCGTCGTCTTGACCGTCTCGCGCATCGTCACTCCCTCTTACGGTCCCGTCGCCGCGGGGTCCGCCTTGAGATGCCAACGCGTTCCATTGTATCCGCTCAGGAGGAAGAAGTTGACAGTTGACAGTTCACAGTCGACAGTCAGAGGCACGAATCCGGCACCACAACGACCGGTAGCGCATCGCGCTCGCAGGCTTTCTCTTGCTTCTGACTGTTGACTGTCGACTGTGAACTGTCAACTGTCGCGCTACGAGACGGTGGAGCCGACGTCCACGCCCAACACCACACGCCTGATGTTGCCAGGCACACGGATGTTGAAGATCTTGATCGGGATCTTCGCGTTCTGGCAGAGCGAGACGGCAGCGGCGTCCATGATCTTCAGACTGTTCTCGAGCAGGTACTGGTAGCTCGCCTGCTTGAGCAACTTGGCGCCCGCGTCCCGAACCGGATCGGCGGTGTAGAGACCGTCCACCTTGGTGCCCTTGAGGAGGGCGTCCGCGCGAATCTCGCTCGCCCGCAGCGCGGCCGCCGAGTCCGTCGTGAAGAACGGGTTGCCTGTGCCGGCCGCAAAGATCACGACGCGATTCTTCTCGAGATGGCGGATCGCCCGCCGACGGATGAACGGCTCGGCGACCTCCCGGATGTCGATGGCGGTGAGCACGCGGGTGAAGCAGGCGCGCCGTTCGAGGGCGTCCTGCAGGGCGAGGGCATTGATCACCGTCGCGAGCATCCCCATGTTGTCGCCGGTGACCCGGTCGAGCCCCTGCTCGGTGGCGGCAATCCCTCGGATGATGTTGCCGCCGCCAATCACGATCGCGACCTCGATGCCGAGGTCGCGCACGTCGGCGATCTCCGCTGCGAGGACCGGGAGCACCTCGGGCGCGATCCCGAAAGGCTGATTGCCCATCAGGACCTCGCCCGAGAGCTTGAGGACGATGCGCCGGTAGGGGGTCATCCCGCTCACTTCTCGACCGCCGCAGCCCCCTCGCCGAGCTTGAAGCGGAGGAAGCCCTTCACGACCGCGCCTCCGCGCTCCGCCAGCACAGCAGAAACCTTCTTTGCGGGGTCCTTGACGAACGGCTGGTCCACGAGGCACACCTGCTCGTAGAACTTGGCCACCTTGCCGTCGGCGATCTTCTCGATCACCTGCTCCGGCTTGCCGGAAGCGGCGGCCTGCGCCTTGGCGATCTCGCGCTCCTCGTTGACGGCCTCGGCGGGCACCTCGTTCGAGGTCACCCATCGCGGCTCGGCGGCCGCGATTTGCATCGCCACGTCCTTGACGGTCTCATCGTCGGCCGCATCCGAAACCTCGACGATGACCCCGATCTTGCCGCCCATGTGGAGGTACGAACCGATCTTCATGCCGGGAGCCGCGGCCATGAAGCCAACGCGGGAGAGCAGGATGTTCTCGCCGATGGTGGCGATCTGGCTCCCTATCACATCGCCCACCGTGTGGAGCGGGTCGGCGGCGTAGCGCGTGGCCTTGACCTTCTCCACGTCCGAGATGCCGTCGGCCGCCACCTGGTCGGCGAGCGCCTGGGCGAACGCCTGGTACTGCTCCGTACGGGCGACGAAGTCGGTTTCACAGTTGAGCTCGACCATGCCGGCGCGCCGGCCGTCCTCCGCGACAGCGATGGCCACGAGGCCGTCCTTTGCGGTGCGGCCGGCCTTCTTGGCGGCTGCGGACAGCCCCTTCTTGCGGAGGATCTTGATCGCCTCCTCCATGTCGCCGTTCGCCTCCTGCAGGGCCCGCTGGCAGTCCATCATCCCAGCGCCCGTCTTCTCGCGCAGCTCCTTCACCATCCCAGCAGAAATTGCCATCTCGATCCTCCATGACAACGGCCAGGAAGCGCACCCCCCTGGCCGTGAAAAACCGTGGTCCGTGATCAGTGGCCCGTGATCAGAAACGGCCGTTGTCGCTATCGACCCGCTGCCTACTCTCTCAACCTTGCCACGGTTCCACGGGCCACGGTGCTCTCAGCGCTTCTCGTACTGCTCGGTCTCCTCGTCGTACTCCTCGAACGTCTCCTCCAGGGAAGGCAGTGCCGCCTCCTCGGTTGCCTCGGGTGCCGCCTCGGCTACCGCCTCGGCCGGCTGCTGCGGCTGCGCCTCCGTGACCTCGACCGGCGCGCTGGCACGAACCAGTACAGCCTCGGGTTCCGTCCGGCCCTCGACCATCGCCAGCCCCTCGAGCACCGAGTCGGCAATCCGCGAGGTGAATAGCTTGATGGCGCGGATAGCGTCGTCGTTGCCCGGGATGGGGTAGTCCACCACGTCCGGATCGCAGTTGGTGTCCACCACGGCAACGACCGGAATGCCGAGCCTGTTCGCCTCGTGCACGGCGTTGTGCTCGTGGTTGGTGTCGATCACGTACAGCGCGTCCGGCAGCGACTCCATGTCGCGAATGCCGCCGAGGTTCTTCTCCATCTTGGCGCGCTCGCGCTCGAGGTGGACGCGCTCTTTCTTCGTGATCTGAGCATCCGTGTTGGCGAGCTGGCGCTCGATGTCCTTGAACCGCTCCACGGAGCGGCGTAGGGTCACGAAGTTCGTGAGCGTTCCGCCCAACCAGCGGTTCGCTACGTAGAACATCCCGCTGCGGGCGGCCTCTTCCTTCACCACGTCCTGCGCTTGCCGCTTCGTTCCAACGAACAGGATTGTGCCGCCCGTGACCACGAGGTCACGGACGAAGTTGGAGGCTTCTTCGAAGAGCTGCAGCGTCCTCTGGAGGTCAACGATGTAGATCCCGTTGCGCTTTCCGAAGATGTAGGGTCGCATCTTCGGGTTCCAGCGCCGGGTCTGGTGACCGAAGTGGACGCCAGCCTCGAGCAGCTCTTTCATTGAGATGGAAGCCAAGCGAGTCTCCTTTCAGGCTCTCCTTCAGGCTTTTCCTAACGCTTCGAGAACTGGAACCGACGACGAGCCTTGGGCTGGCCGTACTTCTTGCGCTCAACCTCGCGTGCGTCGCGCGTGAGGAAGCCGGCGCTCTTCAGCTTCGGCCGCAGCTCGGGGTTGAACTCGAGGAGGGCGCGCGAAAGGCCGTGCCGGATCGCTCCGGCCTGGCCGGTCATGCCGCCGCCCGCCACGTTGATCACGATGTCGAACTTCTCGTTCGTCTCGGTGATCGCGAGCGGCTGACGGATGACCATCTTGAGCACGCGGTTGGGGAAGTAGCTCTCGAAGTCGCGGTTGTTGACCTTGATGACGCCGGTGCCCGGACGCAGGTAGACGCGAGCCACCGCGTTCTTCCGCCGGCCTGTCCCGTAATACTGGATGCTCGCCACGGATGCTCTCCTTACCCTTCCGCCTTCACGACCTGCGGCTGCTGCGCCTGGTGGGGGTGTTCCGCTCCGGGGTAGACCTTGAGCTTCCTGAGAAGCTGGCGGCCCAACCGGTTCTTCGGCAGCATCCCCCAAACCGCAAAGCGCACCAGACGCTCGGGCGACCTATCGCGCAGCTCGCGGGCGGTCTGCTGGTGCAGGTGCCCCGGATCGCCGGAGTGGCGGTAGTACTTCTTGTCGTCCCACTTGTTGCCGGTCAGTTTGACCTTGTCTGCGTTGACCACGATCACGAAATCGCCCGTGTCGAGGCCCGGCGTGAAAATCGCCTTGTGCTTGCCGCGCAGAAGCGTCGCCACCTTCGTGGACAGGCGCCCGAGCACGACATCGGCCGCGTCGATCACGTACCAGTCGTGACGGATTTCACCCTGTTTCGGCACGTACGTCTTCATCATCGGCTCTCCACTCGCCCGTCGAAACCCACGCGAGGCAAACCCCTCCTCGCAAGGGACGGAGATGCTAACCCGGTGGCTCGGATCTGTCAAGCGCGGCAGGCACATTCAGAGGTAAAGTCGGAGCGAGCCCGCGGCAACCGATTGACCGCCAACCCTGCGCCCCGGAAGTGCGTATCATACCGTAGTACCCCCGCCGCAGGCGCGGGCCGCGGGAGGACTCACGATGCCCTTCACTCGCACAACAGCAACGGCCGCGGCTTTGGTCTTGCTCGTCGCCGGCGTCGCCTGGGCGCAGCAGGCCCAGCCGAGTGGCCGGCTCGCGTACCCTGCCGCCCAAAAGGGCGACCTCGTCGACGACTACCACGGCGTGAAGATCGGCGATCCCTACCGCTGGATGGAGGATCTCGACTCGGCTGGGACGCGGGCGTGGGTCGAGGCCGAGGCCGCATTAACCGAGTCCTACCTCGCGGCCATCCCCGCTCGAGACGCGATCCGGAAGCGTCTGACCGAACTCTGGGACTACGAGCGCTACACGGTGCCATCCGTCCAGAGCGGGACGACGTTCTTCACCCGCAACAGCGGTCTGCAGCCGCAGAGTGTGCTCTACGTCGCGGATTCCCCCGATGCCGAGCCCCGAATGCTCCTCGACCCCAATACGCTCTCCAAGGACGGAACCGTTGCGCTCTCGGGCATCTCGGTTTCCGATGACGGGAATTGGCTCGCGTACAGCACGTCCGCGGCAGGCTCCGACTGGCAAGAGTGGAGGGTTCGCGAGGTCGCGACCGGCAAAGACACCGAGGACCGGCTCGAGTGGACGAAGTTCACGCGCGCCGCCTGGGCGCAGGACGGAACCGGGTTCTTCTATGGCCGTTTCGACCAACCTCCCGCCGGAGCCGAGCGCAAGGCCACCAACTTCTTCCAGAAACTCTGCTACCACCGGCTCGGGACGTTACAGTCCGCCGACCCGATTGTTTACCGGCGCGACGACCACAAGGACTGGCAGTTCTCGCCCGAGGTGTCCGACGACGGCCGCTATCTCGTCATCAGGGTGTCGACCGGCACCACCCGGTACAACGCCGTCTTTGTCCGCGATTTGGGCGACCCGGCTGCCAAGGTCGTCGAACTCCTCCCCGATTTCGATGCCAACTACGCCTTCGTCGACAACGAGGGCACAGCGTTCTTCTTCCGCACCGACCAGGGTGCACCAAACGGCCGCCTGATTGCGATCGACACCAGGAACCCGGGCCGCGCAGCGTGGCGCGAGATCGTCCCCGAGGGGAAGGATGCGCTGGTGCGCGTGTCGCTGGTCCATGACACATTCATCGCAAGCTACCTGAAGGACATCACCACGGCCGTGCGGCTCTTCGCCATGGATGGCAAGCCTCTCGGGGAAGTCAAGCTGCCCGGCCTCGGCGCCGCCAGCGGATTCGGCGGAAAGCGCGGTGAAGCTGTCACGTACTACTCTTTCACCGGCTTCACGACGCCCGGCACGATCTTCCGCTTCGACGTGGCCGCCCGTACCAGCGCCGTGTTCAGGGAACCGAAGTTGAAGGCGGATCTCGCCGGGTACGAAACCAAACAGGTCTTCTACACGAGCAAGGACGGCACCCGCGTTCCGATGTTCCTCTCGTATCGGAAGGGCATCAAGATCGACGGCAACAACCCGGTGCTGCTGTACGCGTATGGCGGCTTCGACATTCCCTCGACCCCGAGCTTCTCAGTGGCGAACCTCGTGTGGATGGAGATGGGCGGTGTGTACGCTCTCGCCAATCTCCGGGGCGGCGGTGAGTACGGCGAGGCGTGGCACGAAGCCGGGATGTTCGAGCGCAAGCAGAACGTTTTCGACGACTTCATCGCGGCCGGCGAGTGGCTGATCGCGAACGGGTACACCTCGAAGAACAGGCTCGCGATCTTCGGCGGCAGCAACGGCGGCCTGCTCGTCGGCGCTGTGCTCAATCAGCGTCCCGACCTGTTCGGCGCCGCGATCCCGGCCGTAGGGGTCATGGACATGCTGCGCTACCAGAAGTTCACGATCGGCTGGGCGTGGGCCTCAGAGTACGGCACAGCCGACGATCCGAAGCTCTTCCCGGCGCTGCGCGCGTATTCTCCGCTGCACAACGTCAAGACAGGCGGGTGCTATCCGCCGACCCTCGTGACCACCGCCGACCACGACGACCGGGTGTTCCCCGCGCACTCGTTCAAGTACGCCGCTACGCTGCAGGCGGCTCAGGGGTGCGCCAACCCGGTCCTGATCCGGATCGAGACCCGGGCCGGACACGGCGCCGGCAAGCCGACCGCCAAGCAGATCAACGAGGCCGCCGACCGCCTGGCGTTCCTCGTGAAATCGCTCGGAATGCAGACGCCGAAGTTTTGACGGGCAGACAAGGAAAACTATGCGGGAGAGGGCCGCCCTTCCCCCTCATTTCATTTTCCCTTCCTGCTTCTGCCCGTCTTCCGTTTTCCCTCTTCCCTCTTACTGCTTCTTCAGCCACTGATCCAGCCAGCCAAGCACCGTCTCGTGCCACAGGATCGAGTTGGCCGGCCTGAGCACCCAGTGGTTCTCGTCCGGAAATACCAGCAGCTTCGAGGGGATCCCCTTGCGCTGCAGCACGGTGAACGTCGCCAGGCCCTCGCTGTATGGGATCCGGAAATCCTTCATCCCGTGGACCACCAGAGTGGGGGTCTTCCAGTTCTTGACGAAGTCGATCGGGTTGACCTTGGCGTACCCCTGGGGGTTCTCCCACGGCGTGCCCCGGTGCTCCCACTCAGGGAACCAGAGCTCCTCGGTGTCGAAGTAGGCAAAACGCTCGTCGAGGTTGCCGTCGTGGCACACCAGGCACTTGAATCGGTCCGTGTGGCCGGCGACCCAGTTGATCATGTACCCACCGTACGAAGCGCCGAGCGCGCCCATCCGGTCCTTGTCCAGGAACGGGTACTTCGCGAGCGCGAAGTCGAGCCCCTTCATGAGGTCCTCGAACGGCGCGCCGCCCCAGTCGTCGTTGATGGCGTCCGTGAACGCCTGGCCGTACCCGGTGGAACCGTGGAAGTCCACCATCACCACGGCGTAGCCGGCGCCAGCGTATGCCTGGGGGTTCCACCGGTAGTGGAAGTCGTTTCCGAACATCCCCTGCGGGCCGCCGTGGATGAGGAAAGCGACGGGGTACTTCTTCGCCGGATCGAAGTCCGCCGGGTAGACGACGTAGCCGTACACGGTGTCGCCCTTGGCACCGGTGAACGAGAACTGCTCCGGCCTTCCGAACCGCACCGACGCGACCCTCGCGTCGTTGAGATGGGTGATGCGTCTCGGCTCCTTACCATCGAGGCCGACCGTGTAGAGCTCGGTCGGGCCGAGGAGAGAGTTCATCGCGTAGAGGATCCTGTTGTCGGCGGCCTGCTGCGGGTCGCTGCACGTTCCGGCTCCGACCACGAGCTTCGCCTTTCCGGTCGCGACGTCGACCGCGAATACGGCGCCCTGCCCGAGGTGGTCGGCCGTGACCAGGAGCGTTCCGTTGCCGTACCATGCCAGGCTACCCGGCGAGCGGTCGCCGCGCGGCGAGTCATCCACCCGCAGCGTGAACTTGCGCTCGGCGCCGGTGGCCTGGTTGCGGAGAACGATTTCGAACCTGTCCGCCTCGTACCCCGGCCGGCTCATTGCCAGGTACGCCAACGTCTTCCCGTCCGGCGAAAACCTCGGCTGCGCGTCCCAGGCGGGGTTCGTGGTGATGCGCCTGGGCGCCGCCGTCCCGTCGATTGGAACCTCGAACAGGTCGAAGTTGGTCGACCACGCCTCGGCGGACTTGTTGGCGCCCATCTCCTTGGTGGAGAGCACGACCGTCTTGCCGTCGGGCGAGACCGCAAAGTCCTCGCTGCCGCCGAACGGTTTGGTCGGGGAGTCGGCGTCTATATGCCCCATCAGGTCGGTCGCCTTGCCGGCGGCGAGGTCATACGCGAACACGTGGTTGCGGGTGCCGTCATCCCAACTGTCCCAATGCCGGACGAACAGATGGTCGAAGAGCATCCCGGTGGCTTTGGACTTCTCCTTCTTTTCCAGAATCTCCTGCGTCTCCTCGGGCGTCTTGCCGGGAAACACGGCCATTCCGAACAGCAGCGTGCCGCCGCCGGGCGCGACCGCGAGCGCGTCCACGTCGAGCGGGAGCTTGGTGACTTGCTGCGCCTCGCCGCCGTCAACGGCGATCTTCCACACCTGCGCCGAACCCGAGCGCGACGAGACGAAGTAGATCGTCTTGCCGTCAGGGCTCCAGCGCGGTTGGCTGTCACCCGCCGCATGGGTCGTCAGGTGCTTGTGCCACGAACCGTCAATCGCGGCGAGGTGGAGATCGCTGTCCCGCTTGTTCTTCTCGAGGTTGGTGACGCTCACCTGGAACACCACGAGCGTCCCGTCCGGGGACACGCTCGGGTCGGAGACCCGCGCCATCGCCAGCATGTCGTTAACCGAGAACGGGTGCGTCTCGGCGGCGACTGCGCCGGCCACGAGTCCGCACAGCAAGGTGAGGGAAAGGAACCGCAGCATGTCGTCCTCCCGCCCGCGGGCGCGGGCCGGAGCGTATCGTACAACCAACTCCGCAAGCTCGCGAAAGAGGGTAGACGGCCGAAGGTAGAAGGGAGAGGAAAGGCAAGGCTCGCCCCCTTTCTCCGTCTTCCGTCTCCCCTCTTCCTTCTCCCTTCTTCCCTGGTCCGCTATCGGCGGCGCTGGGATCACGTACGATTGGGTCATGAGAGACCCCGGGAGGATCGCCGTGTTCCTCATCATCGTGCTGGGCACCTGGACTTTGATGCATGTCTACCTGCTCTGGCGCGCGTCGTCGGTGTCAGTGATCTCGGCGCACACCTCGAGGTGGGCGCTGGTGGCCGCGGCGGCGGCGTTGTGGCTCGCGTACCCGCTCTCGCGCATCCTCGACCGCAGCGGCCTCGGCCTGGTAGCTCGACCGTTGGAGTTCGTCGGCTCGGCGTGGCTCGGCGTGCTGTTCCTGGCGTGCGTGACCCTGCTGGCAGTGGATGCGATCACGCTCGGCGGACTGGCGCTCCGTTCCATCGCGCACGCGTTGCGCGGATGGGGGTTGCTCGTCGCATGCGCGCTGTCGCTGGTCGCGCTGGTCCAAGGGTTGCGGCCCCCGGTAGTCGTCGACTACGAGGTCCCCCTCGCCGGACTGCCGGCCGACCGCGACGGCCTGGTGATCGTCGAGATCTCCGACCTCCACCTCGGCACGCTTATCGGGGACCGCTGGCTCGCGCGCCTGGTGGACCACGTCGATTCCATGAAGCCGGAGCTCGTAGTGGTGGCCGGCGACCTCATCGACGGCAACGTCGACCGGGTCGAAGCGTTCCTGCCCGAGCTCAAGCGCCTGCGCGCGCCGCTCGGGGTCTTCGCGGTCACGGGAAACCACGAGGTATACGCAGGTCTCGACCGCAGTGTGAAGCTGTTCGAGGAAGCCGGGTACACCGTGCTTCGCGACCGTTGGGCGGCGCCGGCTCCGGGCCTGATCGTCGTCGGCGTCGACGACCTGACCGCCCGCCGCCAGTTCGCCCTCGGCGACCACCCGGTGGAGAAGGCGCTGGCGGGCCGCCCGTCAGGCGCCACGATCCTGCTCTCGCACACCCCTTGGCAGGCGAAGGAGGCGGCGAAGCTCGGCGTCGGGCTGATGCTCTCGGGCCACACCCACGACGGCCAGATCTGGCCGTTCGGCTACCTGGTGCGGTTCACCTACCCGCTGATGGGCGGGCGCTACACCGTCGGCGGGATGACCGCGATCGTCTGCCGCGGCACCGGCACGTGGGGCCCCCGAATGCGCCTGTGGCGCCCCAGCGAGATCGTGCGGATCACGCTCCGAACCGCGAAGGCCTGAAGCTCTCGGAGGTTTGAGAACGAGTTAAGAGTTGAGAGTGAAGAGTCAAGAGCTAACTACAAGAAACTGCAACCTCAGGCTTGCGTCCGGGCGGACTGCGTCGGCCCCGTGTCTTTCAACTCTTCACTCTTCACTCTTCACTCTTAACTCATCACTTCTTCTGGAGCCGTGGCAACCTGCGAAGGCTCTGCCGTGCTACTTCGAGCCGTCCCACTGCTTGAGGAATGCCAGCAACTTCGCAGGATCGTGGCCCGGCTTGTTGCGGTCCGGGTTCTCGAACGAGCCGCTGTCCTGGGTGTGCAGGATCTTGAGCTTTGGCGAGAGGACGACGAAGGACGGGAATCCGAGCGCCTCGGGGTTGCCCAGGTGTGCCATCGCCTCGGCGTTCTTGTTCTCCTTGGACCAGTTCAGGTGCACCAACTCGTAGTGCGCGGCGATCTCTCCCTTGAGCTCCGCGTTCACGACCATCAGGCTGTCGAGCGCCCGGCACCACTTGCACCAGTTGCCGCCGACGATCACCAGCACGCGCTTCCCGTCGGATTCGGCCTTCTGTGCCGCGCCCTGAACCTGTTTCCATCCATCGAGCAACGCGTCGTACGGGACGGCCGGTTTGACCGCATCGGCCGCAATGGCGACGCTTCCCACGGTAATCGAAAGAAGGACGAAGGTCGTAATCGCCAGCTTCATCGGCCCCCCCCCGCGCGGATGCTCGGCGCGCGAATTCTACCCCTTCACCAAGGCTACTGAAATCCTCAGAGGTTGCAGAACTTGAGTGGAAAGTTCAGAAGTAAGATAAGAGTTGAGAGTTAAGAGTTGGAATCACCAATAGGACTCGCGCTCACGTACCCCTGTTTTCTTGCCCCGGTGGCTCGTTTCTCAACTCCTCACTCTTCACTCTGAACTCTTAACTTCTATCGCGCTCCTCTGCGCCTCAGCCCCTCTGCTCCCTTGCTTCGTCTCCCCCGAGGTACCGGACCACGAGCAACGTCACATCGTCCTCGGCCTCGCGCCCTGCGCGATGCGCCGCGGCCGCTTCCAGGAGCGCATCCGCCAGCTCCTCGGCGGTCGAGCCCGAAAAGCCCTCAAGGGTCTTCCGTACGCCCTCGATGCCGAACTCCTCGTCCGTCGGCGAGAACGACTCGGAGATCCCGTCGCTGTAGAACACGATCGTGTCCCCCGGCGCCATCTGGACCGTCTCCACGCCCCAGGTCGCGGCCGGGAGCAAGCCGAGAATCGGTCCCCGGGGCGTCACCAGTTGCACGCTCCGGTCGCGGCGCAGAACCGCGAGCGGGCAGTGCCCGCCGTTGGTCAGCGCCAGCGTGCCGTCCTGCGAGAGCACGCCCATCCCGAGGGTCACGAACTTGTTGCCCGGGTTGTGCTCGATCAGGCTCCGGTTGAGCGCGGGCAGCACGAGCTCGATCGGTTGCCCGAGCTCGTGCAGGAGGCCAAGCATGCCCTGAACCATCGCCATGATGAGCGCGGCCGGCACGCCCTTGCCCGAAACGTCTCCGAGCGCCACCGCGAGCGATCCGTCCTGGCGGACCGCCCCCTGGTAGAGATCGCCCCCCACACTGCGCGCGGGGTGCGAAACGGCGAACACCTCCGCGTACGGCACCTGCGGCAGGGCGGGCAGGAGCGCGCTTTGGATGTTCCTGGCGAGTGCCATCTCGTGGTCGGTCTTGGCTTTTTCGCGCGCCTCCTTGTACAGCTTGGCGCTGTCCACGGCGACGGCCGCATCTGCCGCCAGCGACTCGAGCACCGCCAGGTCCTCGCGGCCGAAAGGCTTACCGGCCGTGGCGCGCTCCACCAGGATCCCGCCGATGACCTCGACCGTCGCGATGAACGAAGCCTCCTCGGCGCGGCCGAACGGCCTCCTGGCGACAAGGAGCGGCGCGGCGACCGCCAGCGCGGCGCCGCGGGCGACCATCGTCGTGGACGGCGACACCTCCATGCCCACGTGCACCGCTCTGCGCTCGGACAGGGCCCGCTCGAACAGGGAGCTGCGTTGCCCCCACGCGGTCTCGGCCACGTCGCGGGGGTAGGACGCAACCGTGCGCCGCTCGCCGTTCTCGACCAGGATCAGGCAGCCGCGGTCCGCCCGCAGCAGCCTCACCGCCGCCTGGAGCACGATGTGCACGACGTCATCAAGCACCGTCGCCGCATTGAGCGCGCGGGCAACCTCCAGCAACACCTGAAGTTGCCGGACACCTCCCCCTTCCCCGCTGCTCTGCTCGGCCACCATCTCCAGCGCGCTCGATGACTCGTCGGCCTGGACGACGTACTCGGTCCTCGGCCCGATCCGCAGGACATCGCCTGGCTTGACCACGGCACGCTGGACCTTCTCGTCATTGACGAAGGTGCCTCCGGAAGATCCGAGGTCCTCGACCACGAACTCGTGTCCGTCCCAGCTCACCTTGGCGTGCCGGCGCGACACCGTGGGCTCGGCGATGACGATGTCGCACGCGGGGTCCCGGCCCATGCGCATCACCGACTGCTGCACTCGCACACGCGGCACCAGGGCCCCGGGATCCCGGGGCACCAGGGTTGGCGCCGAGCCCCACTCGCTTCGCTCGCCTTGGGACATGGATCAAGTCTAGCAAAACGAAACCGTTCGAGCACCCGGCCGGAATCTCCTGACGCATCGGTGTATACTCTTCACGGCGCCGTTGGTGCCGATCATGCGGACTATCACATACCTAACACGCAGGGGGATGCTCAAGAAAGGCGCCATGGCCTTCGTGGGCGGGAGTGTGCTCGCCCGCTCGGGCTGGCTGGAGGCCACCGAGCTTCCAATGGTGCGGCGCGTCATCATCAGCCACCCCCTCCTGCCGCCAGCGTTCGACGGCCTCCGTATAGCCCAGGTCTCCGACCTCCACGCCGGTGTCTTCATGCCGCCAGAGCGACTCGAGCGCGTTCGCGCGCTGATCGAGAGGCTCGCCCCGGACGTCGTCGCCTTCACCGGGGACCAGCTCGACCGCAGACAGGTCGACGCCGATCTCTTCGTCCATGGCTTTGCCGGCGTCGACGCGCCTCTCGGGGTCTACGGCATCCTCGGCAACCACGACCACCTCGCGAGCCCGCGCCTCGCGCTGGCAGCGATGGAGGCCGTGGGGATCACGCCGCTGGTCAACGAGTCCGTGACCCTCCGGCGCGGCAGCTCTTCGATCGCCCTGGCCGGCGTCGACGATCTCGACGCCATCCCCGGCTGGGGACCCGACTTCGGCATCGTCGGGCGCTCGGACGCCCCGTTCCACCTCCTCCTCTGCCACCAGCCCGGCGGCTGGCGCGCGGCGCGTGCCGCCGGCGCCGACGTGACGCTCGCAGGTCACACCCACGGCGGCCAGATCGCGCTGCCTTCCCGCGGGGTGAACCTCGCGCGCCTCTCGACGCCGTACGTCGCGGGCCCCTACCAGCGCGGGGATCAGATCCTGTACGTCTCTCGCGGCATCGGGGTGGGCGCGATCCCGCTCCGGTTCGGCGTTCCGCCGGAGATCGATCTGGTCACGCTGCGCCGCGGACCTGCCTCCGTCGTCTGAGGCTCCGCCTCAAGCACCCATCCACTTTCTTTGCCACATCCGTGGAGGCTCCTTTCTTTTGCCCCGCCGGCTCGGATGGGTCGCTCGCTCCGGCGTGTCTCTCTGGCTGCGCTCGATGCGCAGCCAGAGAGACCCCTCCGAGCGCCCGCGGGGCAAGAAAGAAAGCCTCCACGCAGTGGAACGACATGACGGTAGGACGCCGCACGTCCGGGGTAAGAAAGGACAGCGACCTGGATGGGACCGACTACTTGCCGCGCTTCTTGGGAGAAGCGGCATGGAATTCGATGAGCTCGATGGGAGCGCCATCGTGGACGATCATCGCCACCCTCACGCCCTCGGAGGGCGAGTTCGGCGGCGTCAGGATTTCCTTGCCGACGATCGCCTCGTCGAGGTCGTCCACCTCGAACGCGACGTGCGGCACGTCCCGGATGATTTCGGGGACCGGGCAGTCCGGCTCGAACCTCATCCACTGGATCCCATACGGGCTCGTCTCGAACCCCGAGACGTGGATCTTCAGATGGTCGATGTGTTGCTCGCCGGGGCGCGGTTCGCGGTACGGGACGCCGAGGTGGTGGTAGCGCCACCCGCGCTCGGCGATCGCCGCCGGCGGCTCGTCGTCGCGGCGCGCGCGGGCCAACCGGTCTCCGTTGGGCTCCCTCTTCGTGGCCACGCGTCTCGCTCCTAGCTTCGGTTCATCACGGCGAAGAGCGCGTCGCGCTTGCTCCGCAGGTTCTCGGCGTCGCCGATGGCGATCTCGAGGTCGTCGCCCTCGAGCCCCGCAACGATCGCGGCGGCCGCAGCCTCCGCGGGCATGGCGGCTCTGTTCACCTCGGCCGGCCTGTGGTTCGCGCCGAGCTCGCTCGTGACGATCGGGGGGATAACCTCGAACACCTTGACGTGCGTCTCCCGCAGCTGGTGGCGCAACGACATCGTCAGCGAGTGGAGCGCGGCCTTGGTGGCGCAGTACACCGGCATCTGGGCGAGAGGGGCGAAACCGAGCCCCGACGAGACGTTCACGATCGCCGCCTCGGACCGACTCGCGAGCAGCGGCAGCATCATCGACGTGAGATGGATCGGTGCGGAGAGGTTCGTCGCAATCTCCTCATCGGCCTTGGCCAGCTCCGCGGCGCCGCCCTGGAAGTCGACGAGGCGCTGAATCCCGGCGTTGTTCACCAGGACGTTCGTGCGCGGAAACGAGTCCCGGATCCACGCGAGAAGATCGGCGCGCGATCTCGCGTCCGCGACGTCGGCGACGCGGACCCGCAAACCGGGGTTGGACGTCCTGGCGGCGGTCAGGCGGTTGGCGCGCCGGCCGCAGACGATTACCTCGTTCCCCCGCTCGAGCAACGCCCTTGCGAGCGCGAGCCCGATGCCAGAACCCCCGCCCGTGATGAGCACCGTGTTGCCGGTCATCTTCATGAATGCTCCCTTCGGATCACGCGGGCACGAAAGCGCGGATCCGCCCCCTTGCAACCTAGCACGAGCCGCCCGACGCCACGAGCAGAAAGGGGGAAAAGGTAAAAGGTCAAACGTTAAAGGGAAGACAGGGAATCCAAGTCCGGGGTCCTACCGCGTCGTCGTCTTCCGTTTCACCTTTTCCCTTTCACCTTTTCCGTCTTTCCGTCACGCCCGCGTGCCGTAGGTGGAGCAAAGCAGGGCCTCGCGGCACGGCGTGTAGCCGCGCCGCCGAGAGTGGGCCAGATGCAAGGAAGGCGAGCGGCGAGCAGCGGAGCCTAGCCGGAGGCTAGGTGAGCATGCGAGCCACGAGCCTGACGCAGCAGATGGTCCGCTATCGGTGGCGCCCCCTACGAGGAGGGTTCGCCTTCGGGGGTGAACCGGTATCCGACCCCCCGCACCGAGTGGATGTACGTTGGCCTGCGCGGCTCGGCCTCGAAATAGCGGCGCAGGCGGACGATGAAGTTGTCGATCGTGCGCGAGGACGAGCCGTACTTGTACCCCCAGACGCGTTCGAGGATGAGCTCGCGCGCAACGACCTGGCCCTGGCGCTCGACGAGGAGCTTCATGAGCATGCACTCCTTCTCCGTGAGCTCGATCTCGCCCCGCGGGCCCTTGGCCTTGAATGTGCGGAAGTTGACCTCGTTCCCGCCGAACTTGAAAATGCCGCGCTCCGCCACGGGCGTCTGGTACCACTCCTGCCGGCGCAGAATGCCGCGGATGCGCAGCACCACTTCCTCGAGGAGGAATGGCTTCGCCATGTAGTCGTCGCCGCCGTGACGCAGCCCGTCGAGGCGGTCGGCGTCGGTGTTGCGGGCAGTAAGGAAGAGCACGGGTACGCGGTTGCCGGCTTCCCGCAGCCGCCGACACACGTCGAGGCCCGAGATCCCAGGCAGCATCACATCGAGCACCACGAGGTCGAAGTCCTCCGCGGCCAGGCGCTCCAGGGCCGCCTCGCCGTCGCCGACGACTACGGTCTCGTATCCCTCGAACTTGAGATTGTGCGCCAATGCCTCTGCAAGATGCCGCTCATCCTCAACGATCAGGATGCGACTCGTCATGGCTCACCTCGCTCCGTTCTCTCCACTGTACTCGGAAAACTCGTCCTCCGGTAGTACTTCCGCGCCGGGCAGGGTCAGGCGGAAGGTCGATCCGCGTCCTGGGCCGGGGCTCGAAGCGGAGGTCCTGCCTCCGTGAGCGGCAACGATCTCTCTCACGACGAACAGGCCGATGCCGGTACCCGGTGTGCGACGGGTGACCTCGTCGTTGGCCCGGTAGAACGGCTTGAAGATGGACTCCAACTCGTACGCCGCGATCCCGACACCATTGTCCTGGACTTCGAGCACGGCCTCGCCGCGCTCCAGCACAAGGCATACCCGGACCTCCGGGGTTCCCTTCCGCGCGTATTTGAGGGCGTTCTCGATCAGGTTGGAGATCACGATGGACATCGCCTCGGGGTCGAAGGTGGCGCGTACGCCCGGCGTGATCGCCACTTCCAGCGCCACGCCGCGAGCTGTGACGCGTCGTTCCGCCACGGCCACTTCGTCCTCGACGAGTTGTGAGAAATCGCCAAGGCCAAGGCGCAGGCGGTGGGCGCCACCCGTGTACCGCGTGACGTCGAGCACCTTTTCGACCAGGTCGCCCAGCCGTTCGCTGTCGGCCAGCGCGTTGTTCAGGAACCGCGTCCTGCCCTCGTCGTCAACTCGACCGGAGAGCACCGTCTCGAGGGCGAGGCGAATCCCGGCAATCGGCGTCTTGAGCTCGTGCGTCACCGCCGAAACGAAGTTCTGGTGCTGCCGCTCGAGCGAACTCTCACGCCGCAGAACGCCCCAGAGCAGCACGACCGCAGTCACGATGGCCGCGAGGAAGAACGTCCCCTCGAGGAGCACGCCAACGATCCGCTGTCGGTAGCGGTCGACGAGTTCCTGCCACCGGTGGAAGTCCGGGGTCACGACGAACCGATCGAGAGGCGGCTCGAGGGCCGCACCGGGCCGCCCCTCCTGGACGTTGTCGCGGCTCACCAGCTGCATGTCCGGGTCCGATGAAGCCAGCCACTGGAAAGGTGCCTGCGGATCCAGGAACGCCAGCGCGACGCGTCCCCGACCGAGCGGCTTGGCGACAGCAGAACGCTCGCCGAGCCGGATCCACCCGCGCGTGTTCTTGACGGCATCGGCGGGCCCCGGCACGATCTCGGCTTCGTCGACCACGCGGACCTCCGCGAACGGCGGCGTCGGCGAGGGAATGACTCCGACGGGCAGCCTGGCGACGGCCAGCTCGGACTCGAGCAGGCGAGCGCTCAGCCTCTGGGCGGCCAACTCGCTCCGGCTCGCGACCAGCCCTCGCTGGAGGTCGAGGCGTTCGCGGTTGTCGCGGAGAGAGTACACGACCCACCAGGTGAACTGCGCGTTCAGGACAAGCGCAACGACGACGAATGCGACCATGTGACCGAGCCCGAGACGCATTCCGCCACGCACGTCGGCAGTATAGCCATAGGCCCACGCCGGAGCCTTGCCCAGCTATGGGCCATGGTCGAGAGCTGAGAGGGAAAAGGTCAAAGGGAAAACGAAAGACAGGGGGACCGTTCCGAGAGCGGTGCTTGGGCTCGCAACCGTCTCTGAGGACGTGGATTTGACAGAGAAAGGGCCGGCTACGAGAATCGGGGTCTTATGGAAGCCTCCGGGTCGGTTCTCATCCGCGGCGGCGTGGTCGTCCCGATGACCGCACCCGGCACGTTCCTCGAGGCCGACGTCCTCGTCAAGGACGGCTTCGTCTGTGCCATCGGACACGGACTGAAGGAAGACGGGGCCCGACTCCTCGACGCGCGGAACGCCCTCGTGCTGCCCGGTTTCGTGCAGGCCCACGTGCACGTGGTGCAGAGCCTCGCCCGGCACCGTGCCGAGGGGCTGCCACTCTTGCGTTGGCTTGCGGAGCGCATCTGGCCGTACGAGGCGGCGCTTTCGCCGCAGGAGGTGACGGCCGCCGCGCGCCTGGGAATTGCCGAGCTGCTCGCCGGCGGAACGACGGCGGCTCTCGACATGGGCACGACCCACGACCAGGACCTCGTCTTCGAAGCCGCCAAGGGACTCGGCATCCGCCTGAGCTCCGGCAAATGCCACATGGACATCGGCGAAGGCGTGCCCCCGCGTCTATTGGAGGACCGGGACGCGTCTTTGGCCGAAGCCGAGGCGCTGGGCTCGCGCTGGCACGGTTCCTGCGGGAACCGCCTCCGGTACGCGATCGCGCCCCGCTTCGTGCTGTCGTGCTCGAGTGAGCTGCTCGCAGGCGCCGTGGATCTCGCACGGAGGAACGGGTACCTCCTCCACACCCACGCCAGCGAGAACACCGACGAGACCCGCGCAGTGCGCGAGATCACGGGGATGGGCAACGTCGCCGCGCTCGCCCAGGCCGGGCTGGCCGGGCCCGACGTCGTCCTGGCGCACTGCGTCCACCTCGACGAGGCCGAGGTGAGCCTCCTCGCGCGGCAGGGCACAGGGGTGGCCCACTGCCCCGGCGCGAACCTCAAGCTGGGCTCAGGGATCGCCGACCTGCCACGACTGCTCGCGGCCGGAGTGCGCGTCGGCCTCGGCGCCGACGGACCGCCGTGCAACAACCGCCTCTCCATTTTCCACGAAATGGCGCTCGCCGGCACGATCCATAACCTCGCGCATGGGGTCGGGGCGGTGGCCCCCTGGACCGTGCTCGAGATGGCAACCTGGCGCGGCGCCGGCCTGCTCGGGCTCGACCGCGTGGGCCGCCTCGAGCCAGGCTGGAAAGCCGACGTCGTTGTATTGAGCCTCTCGGGGTGGGCCATGGAGCCGGTCGCCGATCCTGCGACCGTGATAGTGTACGGGGGAGGCGTGGAAAGCGTGCGGCACGTGATCGTTGACGGCAGGGTGGTGGTTTCAGGAGGTGAGCTCGCGACCGCCGACGGGATCGTAATACGACGCGAAGCGCGGGCCGCCGCGGCAGCCGTGTCGCGGCGCTTGAGGTGGGAATGATGTTCAAGGGAAAACCGCGTTTCGAGAACCTCGACCAGTACGTGGCGCAACGTGACTACGCGCTGGCCCTCGAGGCGATTGCCGAGGAGATCAAGCGGCGCCCCGATGCGTTCAACCTCCTGCTCAGGCAGGCCGAGATCCTCGGACTTGCCGGGGACCGCGACAAGGCGATCTCGTTATACCGCAAGCTCGCCCAGCATTACGCGGAACAGGGGTTCTACGCCCGCGCCATAGCCGTCATCAACAAGGTGCTCCGCCTCGACCCTGCGCGTCAAGACGTCACTAAAGAGCTGGCGCAGTTCATCGCTGCCCAGCAGGAGACCGAGCGGGCCGAGCGCACCAAGCTGCGGCGAGCGACCGGAGAGGCCGCGGCCGAACCGCCCGCGCCGGCCCCGCCGCTGCTCCCGCCGGCCGCCGATCCAGCTCAGCAGCAGGCCGAGAAGGAGCGGGCGGCGTCGCACTTCTTTGCGGAGTTTCCTCCACCAGCCCTTGAGTTGCTCCTGTCCAAGACCACGGTGCGGTCGTTCGCGCCGCCCGAGACGATCGTTCGGGAGGGCGACCCGAGTACGTCGCTGTTCCTCATCGAAGAAGGCGAGGTTGAGGTCCAGACCACCGACCCCTCCGGCCGCCAGCTCTTCCTGGCCAAGCTCGGCGCGGGCGAGTTCTTCGGCGAGGTTGCCGTGCTTACGGGGAAGCCTAGAACGGCAACGATCGTGGCGACGAAAGCGGTAACGGTGATCGAGATCTATCGCGAGGACCTCGACGAGATCGCGGCCCAGTACCCAGAGGTGCGCGCAGTCTTGCAGCGCTTTTACGAGCGACGGGCCCAGGCGACCGTCGAGGCTGTCATCACGCGCATGCGAGGCGCCAATGCCTGACGCGGCCTGCCCGATCGTCCGCCGGTTCCTCGCGCGGGCCTGCGAGCGAGGAGACTCGCCCGCCCTAATCGGTCCAGACGGTGAGGTCCTCGCCACGCGAGCGGACTTGGCGGTTCAGATCGAAGCCGCGCACGCTTCGTACGCCGCTGTCGTTGCACCCGGATCCACGGTGCTGCTCTCGTTGCCCAACGGTCCGGAGTTTGTCCGGTCGTTCGCCGCGCTCCGCCTGCTCGGAGCCAGAGTCGCCCTCGTCGATGCCGCGGCGCCGCCCGACGAGATCGAGCGCTCGGCGGCGGCGGCGGGCGCCGGTTGGGTCGTCGCCACTCCCGAACGCCTGGCCGGAAACGAAGTCGTGGCTAGCCACCGCGGCACCGCCGTCGCGGCCCGCCCCGGCGCCGAGCCGATCGCCCTGCCCGAGAGGACGGCAGTCCTCAAGCTGACGTCCGGCTCCACCGGGCTGCCGCACGTAGTGGCAGTCAGCCTGCGGCAGCTGGTCGCGGACTCGGTGCAGATCATGCGGACGATGGGTTTCGGCCCCGGCGACGTGACGATCGCAGCCATACCGCTCACGCACTCGTACGGGATCGGGAACTGCCTGATACCGCAGCTCCTGGCAGCCATCCCCCTCGTCTTCCCGACCTGCGCACTCCCCGCGGCGCTCGCCCACACTCTGGCAACGGCCCGCGTTTCCCACTTTCCCGCAGTGCCCGCCATGATCAGGACTCTTGCCACGCTCGGGGACCTGCCGGACCTCCCGCACTTGCGGGTATGCCTCGCAGCGGGGGCGCCGTTGGCCCCGAGGGACGCGGCTGCGTTCTTCCGCGCCACGGGGCACAAGGTGCACGTCTTCTACGGCTGCTCCGAGTGCGGTGGCATTACCTACGATCGCTCTTCCGAGTCGGCGCACCAGGAAGGCACGGTAGGCACCGCCATGGACCGCGTGCGCGTCGAGATCGTCGACGAGGATGGTCGCCCGCTGCCCGCCGGCACTCAGGGGAGAGTCCTGGTCCTCTCGCGCGCGGTGGCGCTGGCCGAGCTGCCGCCGGCCGAAGAAGGCGGGGTGTTGGGACCCGGCCGATTCCTGTCCGGGGACCTGGGCGTCCTCGACGGGCAAGGTCGCGTCACGCTCACGGGCCGCGTCGGCGAGACCCTCAACATAGCCGGGAAGAAGGTACACCCCGAGGAAGTCCGTCGGGTGCTGGAGGAGATCCCAGGCGTGCGCAGCGCGGTTGTCGCAGGCCTGCCGGACCGGCATCGCGGCCAGCTCGTCGCCGCGGTTGTCGAGGCCGAGCCGAACGCGTCCCTCTCGGTCCACGCGGTGCTGGCCGGGTGCCGGGCGCGGCTCGCCCCGCACAAGGTGCCGCGCCGCGTGGTGATCGTGGATAATCTGCCAGTCTCGGAGCGAGGGAAGGTCCGCAAGGAGGTCGTGATGCGCCTGCTCGCCGGATCCGGGCAGGCGCACACCGCCCGCTAGCCCGGATTGTTCGCGGGGGTTCGCCGCGAAAACGCGCAGTTCGCCGGCATGGTGGGCAACCGTCCGTCGCGGAGGGACCGGCGCCACTCCACCCACCCAACCGGCGCCTCGAGCAAATGCTATTCTCGAACGATGCCAGCACAGTCCGGCACAGCGGTTGGCGCGCTCCGTGCCCTGCTCGTCGCGGCAGGCGAGCACCTCTGCGCCATCCCTGTGAACCAGGTGCGGCGGGTGGTCCGGGCGTTGCCGGTGCACCCCCTCCCCGGCGGCGCACCTGAGCTGCTCGGGCTCGCGGAGTTCGCCGGCGAGCCGATTCCCATGCTCGACCTGGGATGGCTTGTCAACGCGCCGCCCGGTGCGCGGCCTGTCGCCCCGGTCACCGTGGTCGCCTGGGTCGGCCCTCCCGACTCCCGCGAGCTGGTCGGTCTGGCGGCTGACGCCGCGCTCGAGATTGTCGAGATCGCACCCGCAGAGGTGATCTCCTCGGGCACGGGTCCGCTGTGTGGTGAAACCACGGTCGCCGGCCGGTCCGTCCGGGTCTTGAACCTGGAGACGCTGGGAGGGCAATGAGCGAACAGGTGCTCCTCGTGCTGGACCGAGTTAGCGGGCGCTGGGGCCTGGCGCATGCGACGGTCGGGTCGCTGACGTGCCGGGCCGGCCGCCACCTCACCGGGACCGCTCAGGGAACGGTGGCGGCGGACCGCATTCTCGACATCGAGGCGAGCGTGCCAACTGACACCAGGAGGGAGATCTCGAATGCCACGAGGGAGTGATGCCTTGCCGAGGAGCCCGCTCATCGGGCTCCTTCTGATGGTCGCTTTCGGTCTGCTCGGCTTTGCCGGGCTGGCCGTCGGGCTGGCCCACGGCAGCCCGACCTGGGTCTCCTACATTCTGCTGCCGATCGGGGCCGGCCTCGTGGTGCTCTACGTGGTCTTCGCTTTCGTGCCCCACGTGGCTCAGCAGCGTGCGCTGGCCGAGGCGACCGGTGCCTCGCGAGAGTTGGAAGAGAGGCTCAGCGAGACCTCGTCGTACCTCCAAGCCGGCGATCTGGTCGTGACGCTCGCGCTCGCCCAAGGACTGCCGCCTCGCCTCGCCGTCTCGTTCGCGAACGCCGCCCGGGCGCTGGGGGCCCTGGTGCAGCAGATCCAGAACAGTTCGATCGAGGTGGCCGTCGCCGGGAACACCGTCAACGCAACGGCATCGGAGCTAGCCTCCGGTTCGTCCGAGCAGGCCGCCGGCGTGGTGGAGATCACCGCCACGATGGAGGAACTGGCCCGGACCGCCGCGCAGATCGCCACTAACGCCACGTCGCAGGCCGAACTCGCACTCCGCTCGGAACAGAGCGGCAACACCGGCGCCGTCGCCGTGGAGGAGGCGCTGCACGGTGTCGAGGAGGTGCAGAAGCGGATCAGTGCGATCGCCAGCCGCGCCGACACCCTCGGGGCGCGCTCCAAGGAGATCTACCGGGTCCTCGACCTGATCACCGAGATCGCCCAAGAGACCCATCTGCTCTCGCTCAACGCGACGATCGAGGCGGTTGCCGCCGGCGACCAGGGCCGGCGCTTCTCGGTCGTGGCGGACGAGGTGAGGCGTCTGGCGCAGCGCTCCCAGGAGTCCGTGGCGTCCGTTCGGTCACTGCTCGACGACTTCGCCGGATCGATCCGCGCCACCGTGGTCGCGACCGAGGAGAGCGGCAAGGAGGCGGCTCACGTGTTGGAGCGCGCCCGTTCCGCCGCGGCGGCCATCGCCGACCTGCGCGACGCACTCGCCGACACGGCGCGGGCTGCCCGGGAGATTTCATTCGCCACCCAGCAGCAGCGGACCGCCTCCGACCAGGTCGTGTTGACGCTCAAGGAGGTAAGCCAGGTCATCCGGCGCATGGCGGAGGGGCTCAAGCACTTCTCCGGTACCGCGGAGCGCCTCAACCAGCTCGCGCTGTCGATCCAGCTGCTCACCCAGTCGTTCCGTCTTGACTCGCCCCGTTCCCTCAAGCACATCGGCGAACGCTGGGCCGACGAGGTTGCCGTACGGGCGGGCCATTGGGAGGCCCTGGGCTCGCAGCTCGAGGAGATCGTGCGGCAGAGCCCGTTCGTCGAGCTGGCCTACGTAGCCGACATGAACGGGAACGTCGTGGCGTCGGTCGCGAGCCCGGAGTGGATGACAGCCGACTCGCGGAAGTCCGCCGTCACGGCCGGGATCAACGCCAAGGACAGACCCTGGTTCCAGGCTGTGATGCGGGACGGCCGGACCGTGATCACACCCCTGTATGAGTCCCTCCTCACCGGCGAGCGCTGTTTCACCGTGGTCTCGCCGGTTCGTCAGGCTGGCGGCGCAGTTGTCGCCGTACTCGGCCTCGATGTCAACGCGCGCAGCTGGGCGAAGATCTGAAAGGCAGTCAACAGTTGACAGTTCACAGTCAACAGTTGGAGACCGCCGGCAGCAAAGGCAGACCGCCGCGAGCGATCCTGACCGCCGCAGCTGCGGGGTGTGGGCGGCAAGCAACGCCCGCAGCCCGGGGAGTTTTCTCCTGTCAACTGTCAACTGTGAACTGTCAACTTTGGGGCGGCGTGGCGTGGAACCTGATCTCGCGGACCTGATCCCTCTCTTCGTGGGGGAGGTGCGTGGGCGGCTCGAGCGGCTCGTCGGGCTTTGCCCCGGCGTAGAGAGCAACCCCGAAGCCGCCGCCGAAGCCCGGCGCGAGCTCCACACCCTGAAAGGCGCCGGCCATATGCTCCGCCTGGGTGCCTTCGCGGAGCTTTGCCACGCAGCGGAGGGCCTTCTCCAGGGCTCGCGAACGGACCTCGCTTCGCTCCTGACCAGGGTCACGGACAGGTTGTCCGCGATGGTGGACTCGGTAGCCGCCGGCGAGGCCCCGCCCCCGGATCCCGACCTGCTGACCGTCCTGGCCGCCACCCCGTCGGGGCCCACCGTTGCGCCAGCCCGCGGCGCCGGCCACCCTGCACACCTGCCCGGGCCGCACGGCGTTCCGGTCGCACGCTCCAGCGACGAAGTCCGCATCGATGCGGCGGTCGTCAACGAACTCGCCGAGCGCGCCGCTCGCCTCCGTATCCTGACCCGCGGAGCCGAGCGTCACGTCGCACGTCTCCACGAGCTCGCCCGTCTCGCGGAGGCCTCGAAGAGCGAGCCGCATCCGCAACAGACGCTGGCCGCGCTCGCCACGGCACTGCGCCGCGCCGAGGTCGAGGCCGAGGCCACGCAGGGCCGCCTGCAGCGCGCCGCGGAACTGCAGTTCGACGCGCTCGTGGCGCTGCAGCTACAACCCCTGCATGGTCTTCTTCTGGCGCTGGCCCGACACGCGCGCGAGCTGGCACGCACCCTGGGGCGGGAAGTGGAAACGGACGTGCTCGGCGGCGAGACGAGGCTGGATCGACAGATTACGCACGAGCTCGAAGAGGCGCTGGTCCACATCGTTCGCAATGCCGTGGACCACGGGATTGAGACGCCCGCGATGCGGGCTTCGCTCGGCAAGAAACCCGCCGGCACGGTGCGTATCGAGGCCGTTGCCGCCGCCAACCGCGTCCGCATCACGATCACGGATGACGGAGCAGGGATCGACCCGGGGCGCATCGTCGAGTCCGCAGTTGCCGCAGGTTTGATCGATCGGTCGCGCGCAGCTGCCCTGAGCCGAGACGAGGCGCTGCGCCTGCTCTTCCTGCCGGGCTTCTCGACCCGGCAGGAGGTCACCGAGGTCTCCGGCCGGGGAATCGGCCTCGACGCCGTGGCTTCGGTCGCGGCGCGTGCCGGCGGTTTCGCGGCGATCGAGTCGAACCTGGGCCACGGCACGTCGGTTGTCGTCGAGGTTTCGGTCGCTCGCCGCGGCGAGGAGGTCACCCTCGTACGCGCCGGGCCGCTGCGTCTCGCACTCCCATCCTCGGTCGTTCAACACGTGGACCGCCTCGGCACGGCCGACATCGTCGACCGCGAGGGGCGCACGCTTGCCAGAGTGGAGGGCCGTCTCGTGCCCTTCGTCTTCCTCGCCCGGGCCCTCGGCGAGGAGCCCGCTGCCGTTCAGCTCCTCCTGCGGGGCGCTCACGCCGGGCGGCCGGTCGCGGTGGCCGTCGACGCGATCGAGGGGACGGAAGAGGTCCTGCTGCACCCGCTCAGCCGGACGCTCGCCGGCAACCCGTTCCTCGACAGCTTGGCACTCCTCGCTTCAGGCCAGCCGGTCGGCGTCCTCTCGCCGGAGGCGCTTGCACGGGGTACTGGCGCGCTGGAGGCCGTCATGCCGGCTAAGCGAGCGCGCCCCACCCGACTCCGAGTGCTTCTCGTGGACGACTCGCTGGTCACGCGAGAGATGGAACGCCGCCTCCTCGAGGACGCGGGTTTCGACGTCGGCGTCGCAGCGGACGGGCGGGACGCGCTGGCGCAGCTCTCGGAAGAGCGATACGATTGTCTGGTAACCGACGTTGAGATGCCCGGTATGGATGGCTATGACCTGACCAGGCACGTCCGCGCGATGCCCTCTCTTGCTCACCTTCCCATCGTGGTCGTCACCACCCACGATCGACCGGATGAGCGGCTCAGGGGGCTGGAAGCCGGCGCCGACGCGTATCTCGCGAAGCAGGGCCTGGACGCCAGGGACCTGGTGTCCCTCGTTAAACGGCTGGGGGGCTCGTGACGCAGGAGTTCCCGACCATCGGCGTGCTGGTCGTCGACGACTCGCCGACCGTTCGGGCGGTGCTGCGCCGCCTGATCGCCGGAGTGCCCGACCTCAAGGTCCTCGGCGAGGCGGGAGACGGCGCGCAGGCGGTGGAGCAAACGGTCCGGCTCGCGCCAGACGTGATCCTCATGGACATCGAGATGCCGGTGATGGACGGCCTTCAGGCGACCGAGAGGATCATGGCGGAGCGGCCGACCCCGATCCTCGTGGTTACCTCGCGCGCCAACCGGAACCAGATCAAGACCTCGTTCGAGGCACTCCGCCGCGGCGCCGTCGAAGTGCTGCCGAAACCAGAGGATCCTGCAGGGTGGGATCTTCTGGCCCACACGCTCCCACTTGCCGTTCGCGCCGCTGCCCAAGCGAGGACCGGCCGCTCGCCCGCTCTTCGGCCGCAGGCCGCCGGGCCGAATGGGGCGGCGGGCGCTCGCGCGACCGCTATCTTCCCGTCGCTTCGGGTGCGATACGTTGCGATCGGCGCCTCGACAGGCGGGCCGTGGGCGGTTCACGCCCTGCTCTCGGCGCTGCCGCCCTCACCGCCCGCGACCGTGCTGGTGGTTCAGCACATCGCGCCGGGCTTCGAGGAGGGCTTTGCCGAGTGGCTGGCCAGTGATCTCCACAGGGACGTCAGGCTCGCCCGCGACGGCGAGGCCGCTGCGCCGGGCACCGTCCGGATCGCACCTTCGGGGGCTCACCTCATTCTCGAACGCGGTGGGGTGCTGAGGCTCGATGCCGTGCGCTCCAACCGCAGCGTGCACCGCCCCTCCGCAGACGAGCTGTTCCTGTCGTGCGCGGAATCCAACCCTACGGTCTCGGCCGGGGTCTTGCTGACCGGAATGGGCTCGGACGGCGCCGAAGGGCTTGCGGCGCTGCGCCGTGCCGGAGGGCTGACGATCGCGCAGGACGAACCATCCTCAGTCGTCTTCGGCATGCCGCGAGCCGCGCTCGAAGCGGGCGCCGTCACCATTGCCCTCCCACCAGGAGAGATCGGCGCACTGCTCGCCCGTATCTGGGAACGGAGCGTCTCGTGAGCCCGTACCGCGTTCTCGTCGTAGACGACAGCGACACCGCGCGGACCCTGCTTGCCCGCACTCTCGAGCGCGCCGGCTTCGTGGTGATCACGGCGTGCAACGGAGCCGAAGGGGCGGCGGTGGCGCTGCGCGAGCGCCCGTCGGTCGTAGTGACGGACCTCGACATGCCGGTCATGGATGGGCAGCAGCTCCTGCGTCTGCTGAAGAGCGAGGCCGCAACGGCCTCCACGCCGGTCGTCATCCTGACAAGTCACGGCGAGGCACCTTCGCGATTCTGGGGCTCGCAGACCGGCGCCGATGCGTACCTCACCAAGGACTGCGACCCCGGCGACCTCGTCGCCACCGTGGCACGTCTCGCCTCGCTGGTTCCCGAACTCGAGCCCCGAAAGGCGTCCCCGCCGTTGAGCCAACTCGACGTGCTGACGAAAGTCGCCAGGCAGCTCGACACCAGGTTGTTGCATGCCACCCTGGTTAACAGACTGCTCGAAAGCGGCCTCCACGCGAACGATCTCGAGGCCGCGAGCCGCGTCACGTCCGAAGTCGTCAGGGACGTCGCCGACGTGCATCTGATGGCGGTTGGCGTCACGGAGCACGACTCCGCCGTGCTTCACGTGCTGGTCACGCACCCGGTCTCCCTGCAAGCGTGCCGGCGGTTCAACGACGCCGTCCTTGCGGCGATGCGCCTCCCCCCTGGCGTTGCCCTCGACGTCCGCGTCACGGGTACCCCGGACGGTGACACCGACGTTGACCCCGCGCATCTCGTGTCCTTTCCCCTGCCACTGCGGGACGCCACGGGCGTCCTGGCACTGCTCCCCAGCGAGCCGCAGCAGTTCGAGGTGACCTCTCGCGACCTCGTCCAAGAACTCGTCCCCCATATCGCGCTCGTGCTGGACAACGCCAGGCTCGGGCAACGGCTGCAGGAGCTGTCCGCCCGCGACGGCCTCACCCGCCTGCTCAACCACCGCACTATCCACGAACGCCTGGCATCGGAGCTTGAGCGCGCCGGCCGGTACGGTCACCCCCTGACCGTGATCATCTGCGACCTCGACTACTTCAAGCGCGTCAACGACACCCACGGCCACATGGCCGGCGATACAGTTCTTCGCTTCGTCGCCGGCGCAATGACCCGCACGTTGCGCGACTGCGACGCCATCGGGCGCTACGGCGGCGAGGAGTTCATGGCGGTGCTGCCCGAGATCGGCCTCGAGGCCGGGCTCCTCGTCGCGGAGCGTTTGCGGCGCGCCGTCGCCGAGCATTCGGTCACGCTCCCGTCCGGAAAACAGGTCACGATCACGGCATCGTTCGGCGTCGCGTCCCGCGCCGAGCTGATCGCGGGAGCTACAGCCGACACGCTGGTGGGGCTCGCAGACTCACGCCTCTACGAGGCCAAAGAAGCCGGCCGCAACTGCGTGCGACCGTGAATGGCCCTTCCAACGCCGTGGCCAAGCTGGCCACCCTCGTCGAGCGGGTCAGCGGCAACGTGATCCAGCCGGGACACTTCCCGTTCCTCGCGGAGACAGCCAGGCAGCGGGCCGCGAGCCTCCGGCTTGCGGGCGTGCCTGAGTATGTGCGGGCGCTGGCAGAGGGCGGCATCCCCGGGGAGTGGAGCGCCTTGCTTCCGCACATCACCATCAAGGAATCGTTCCTCTTCCGCCACCCGCAGCAATTCGCGGCCCTCGCCTGCTCGGTCCTTCCTCGCCTCGCAGCGGCGCGCTCCGAGCAACGCACCTTGAGGGTATGGTCGGCCGGGTGCGCACGCGGCGAGGAGCCGGCCACCCTGGCGATCATGCTCGCCGGATGCCGTGAGGTCGCCGGCTGGGAGTGGCGGATCCTTGCCACCGACGTGGACGAGCAGGCGCTGGCCGCCGCGCGTCAGGGGCTGTTCGGCGAGCGCGCGGTGTCCCAGGTCCCCGCCGAGCTCAGAGTGCGCCATTTCACTCAGCGCGGCGATCTCTTCGAACTCTCCCCGGAGATCGCCGGCCGGATCGAGTACCGAGAACTCAACCTGGTGCAGGAGCCGTTACCGGTGGAGGCCGCGTCGTTCGACGTGATCTTCCTGCGCAACGTCCTGATCTACTTCCGTCCCGAGGCTCAACGGCGCGTGGCCGCAGCCGTTGCGCGCGCCCTCGCTCCTGGCGGCGCGCTCTTCCTCGGCCCGGCAGAAACGCTCTGGCAGCTCTCGGGCGACCTCGAGCCCACCGACCTCGGCGACTGCTTCTGCTACCGCCATCCCGCCCCGCCCGGGGTCCTGTGCCCGGACTCCGGGCTCCGTGGAGAAGGAGCCACGCAACGAACCCGCCGGCAAAGTGAACCCTGCGAACCAGCACCCGCGAGGATTCCGGAGGCTACTGCTCGACCCAAGGAACGAACTCTGACCTCCCGCCAACGTGACACTGCAGCCGCTAACGACACGCCTCCTGCAGGCGTGATTCCGGAGCCCGGAGCCCGGTGCCCGGTGCCCGGGCTCACCGGGACGCGCCAGCTGCTCGCCGACGCCGCGTGGAGCCTTGCCGAGAACCGTCTAGACCGCGTCGCCGATCTCGTGAATCAGGCGCTCCTGTCCGATCCCTCGGATCCCGCGGCGCATGCGATCGAGGGCTTTCTTCACGAGGTCTCTGGGCGGACGCAGATGGCCATTGCGTCGCACCGGGCAGCGCTCTTTCTCGATCCGGGCCTCTTCCAGGTCCGATTGCTCCTCGCCGATGCGCTCCGCCGCCTCGGCCACGACCAGCGCGCCGCGCTCGAGTACCGCGAGGTGATGGCGGCGCTTGCGGCTGGGACGGCGCGGCCGTTGGATTCCCTTGCCGGCCTGCCGCTGCCGGGGGCCGGTGAGGCAACCCGGCGCTGCCGCGAGGCGCTGCTCGGACGATCCGGCGACGGCGACCCGACGCCGCCGCTGCGCTAGAATTCTCGATCGTGACTCCTGAGAGTATCGGCCGCTACAGAATCGTGCGACTCCTCGGCAGCGGCGGCATGGGCGAAGTCTTCGAGGGGTACGACGACCGGCTCCAGCGGCCGGTCGCCATCAAGGGGCTCCATCACGACCGTGTAAGCCCGGACCGGCGCGAGCGCCTCCGCCGCGAGGCCCTGTCCACGGCCGCTCTCTCCCACCCGGCGATCACCCACATCTACGAGATCCTCACCGAAGGCGACACCGACTGGGTCGTGATGGAGTTCGTGGACGGCAGCTCGCTGGCCGACGTCCTCGGCAAGGGGCCGCCCTCCCCGGCCGAGGTGGCGAGCATCGGGGCCGAGATCGCCGAGGCGCTCGCCGAAGCGCACCGGCGCGGGATCGTGCACCGGGACATCAAGACGGAAAACGTGATGCTGACGCCGACCGGTCACGTGAAGGTGCTCGACTTCGGCCTGGCGAAGTGGGTCGGGGTACGGGCGGCCAGCGACGACAGGATCACGACCGACGGGATCGTGGTCGGGACGTCGAAGGCGATGTCGCCGGAGCAGGCGCTCGGCAAGGAAGTGGACTCCCGGAGCGACATCTTCTCGCTCGGCTCCACGCTGTACGAGCTGGCGACGGGAAGGCCGGCGTTTCGGGGAACGACGCCTATGGAGACGATGCACAAGGTGGCGCGCTGCGAGTGTGAGCCCCTCGCGGAGGTGGGCCCCGACCTTCCGGAGGCGCTGGTCTCGGTGATCGAGCGGTGCATGGCATGCGACCCCAAGGGCCGCTACCAAACCGCGGACGAGCTGGCCCGCGACCTGCGTCGGGTGGCTGCGAGCGCGACCGACGCGACAGAGGCGGCGCCGGCGGTGAGGTCGAGCCAGGTCTTTGTCAGAGCTCGCCGGCATTGGGTGGCAGGGGCGGCGATCGTGGCCGTGCTCACCGTCGCAGCAGCAGTCGCCGTGAAGCAAGGCTGGCTCTCCCCACGCAAACCGCTCACCGTGGCGGTCCTGCCGGTGCAATCGCCGGCCACGGATGATGCCGCCAAGCTCGCGTCGACCGCGATCGAGGACGCGGTCGTCATCAGTCTTGCCGCGCTGAAGAACGTCATCGTCGTCTCGGGCCGGGACGCGCGAGCGGTCTCGAGCCCGGGGAAGCGAGTGCCGGATATCGCCCGTGAACTGGGCGTGCGCGAGGTTGTGGAGACATCGGTGACGCCGGGCCAGGCGGGGCAGCCGATTCGCGTCGGCCTCCAGCGGCTCGACGGCCGAACCGGCCAGGTCACCTGGAGCGAACAGCTCGAGGTCGGGACCGACGACCTGATCCTGCTGCAGGACCGCATCGTCACCGCTCTCGGCGACGCGTACCGAGGGGTGCCGACGAGCGGGCACCCTGCATCCCGGGAGGCCACGCCGGAGGCGCTCAAGGCGTATCTGCAGGTGAAGAGCAGGCTCGATTCGGGCAACTATTCGAAAGACCAAACGGAAGAAATCACGCTGCTCCAGGCCGCGATCGCTGACGCTCCGAGGTTTTTCGCGCCGGTGGCCTCGCTCGCCTGGAGGTACCGCTACGTGTACCAGCTCTACCGCCGACCAGCCGACCTCGACCGCTGTTTAGCGCTGGCAAAACGCGCTCGGGAGCTTGCGCCGGATCACCCGTGGGTGTTGCAACTCGAGGCGTGGCAGGCGCTCGACCGGCGGGACAACGACGAGGCCCTCGATCGGGTACGCGCGTGGACCTCCTCCCGACCCGGCGACAGCACCGCCTGGCAAACCCTCGCGGTGGTCCTGGATCGCATGGGACGGTACCCGGAGTCCGTAACCGCCTTCGAGCGCTCGTTCGCCCTGCTCCCCTCGTGGTACACCCTCTACTACCTTGCAGAGTCGCAGGAGCTTCGCGGCGAGTTCGACGGTGCGCGCCAGGCCATCCGGCGCGCGCTCGAGATCTCGCCGGCAAACCTCTCTTGCCTCGGGCTCCTGGCGGAGGTCGAGATGTACGCCGGCAACAACGCCGAGGCGGAGCGTTTGTACCGCGACCTGGTCGCCCGGCGGGGCGAGCGTTGGGATCGCATCCATCTCGGCAACTGTCTCTACTACCAGAACAGGCTCGCGGAGGCCGCCGAGCAGTACCAGGAGGCGGCGGAGGCGGACCGCACCAACTACCTTGCCGTCGCCAACCTGGCGGACACCAGGCTGGCACTGGGCCAGCTCGACCTGGCCAGGGCGGGTTACGCCGAAGCGTTGCGCCTGTGCGAGACCGAATTTGAACGGGGGCTGCGCGGGAGGCCACTGCTCGAGACCCGGGCCCGCTGCCTCGTACAGCTCGATCGCGGGCCCGAGGCGTTTCTCGCCATCCAGGAGGCCCTCAGGGAGTACGGCGACAACCCGGCCACGATGTACATGGCCGCGCTCGTCGCAGCCGTGGCCGGGGATACGAATGCCGCTCTGGCGTGGACGGGCAAGGCGCTTGCGGCGCACGCACCGGCGGTGTGGTTCGCGGGCCCGGAGTTTGCCCGCCTCGCCCGGGACGCTCGATTCCAGGCGCTCTTCCCGAAGCGCTGACACTCCCTATTCGCCACCGAGCGGGCTAGTTTCCGGGACCCCCGCCGGGCTGGTTGGCCCCGCCGGGGTCCGCCTGCGCGATGACCTTTCCGGCGGCGTCGAGCAGCTTGACGTCGTAGTAGAAGAATCCAGCCTCCAGGGTGTTGCCCGTGGTCACGATGTCGGGCAGGTGCGACCCGGCCGAAGCCTGGGCGTGGCCGAGGCCGCGGTGCACCCCGCGGGATCGAAAACCCCCGGGGGTGCCCGGGTCGGTCGGGTATTTTGCCGGGACGGTCGCATGGAATTCCACGACGGCGCCGACCGCGGTGGCGGGCGCTCCGTCGAAGACCCAGCGGATGTCCGCCGGCCCATCGTTCCAGTAGAGGTTGACCCAATCGGGGGTGCACGTCAGTTTCCCATCCCGCGTGGTGACCCTCACAATCTCATGCGTCTTGCCAGGCATGTCGCCCTCCTTTCCAATACTCATGCGTCCGTGTTTTCAGACTATCACTTTAGTCCGCCGCTGAGGCCTACGCAACGCCGGCTCTGATCCGGATTCCGGCTCAGGGTGTCGGCGGGCGGCGGGACCCTTCGGCCCGCCCGTGCCAGGCATCCCGGGTCGACCGGGTGCGGGCCATACCGTACAATCCGGCCGTGCCCGGCCGAAATTCGCTGCGCGCGACGCTGACTCTCGCCGTCGTGGTCTACCTCACCGCGGCCGGCTGGTTCTTCATACTCGCACCCTGGAGCCGGTTCTGGGCCGTCAGGGTCGTGTCGGTGGCACCCTTCTGGCTCGTGGCCTGGCTCGACAACCCCGCCCTGCGCGGTGCGCTTTCGGGCTTCGGCGTGGTGCACTTCGCCGCAGCGTGGGCCTGGCTCGACAAGGCCGCGAGGAGAGCGTGATCGTCGGGCTCGGCCTCGACCTGGTGAGCGTCGCGCGCGTCGAGAGGATGATCTCGCGTCACGGAGCGCGACTCCTGTCGCGCTGCTGCGCTCCGGGCGAGGTGGTGCGACCGGATGACCCCGGTCATGTCGCCGGCGTCCTGGCCGCCAAGGAGGCCGCCTTCAAGGCACTCGGATCCGGCTGGGGGATGGGCGTCGGCTGGCGCGACCCCGTGGTGAACCGCACATCCTCCGGCGCGCCCCGCCTCACGCTCACGGGTGCTGCCGCCTCGCGCGCCTCTGCGCTCGGCGTCCGCAGCACGCATCTCTCCATCACGCACGCAGCAGGCGTCGCCGTCGCGGTCGTCATCCTCGAGTCCTGAACCCCTTGGGACGCGACCCGCGCTAGGACGGCGAGCGGAGGAGCTGAGGGGCTGAGGAGCAGAGGGGAAAAGGCAAAGGGGTGCCTGACTTGTCTTTGGCTCCTCTGCTCCCCTGCTCCTCTGCCCATCAGCTGTCGCTATACTGAATTCCGTGCCGGCCAGAGTGTTGATCGTCGATGATGAGCCCTATATCCTCCGCATCCTGGCGTTCAAGCTGCGGCGGGCCGGGTACGTCGCGCTCGAGGCTGCCAGCGCGGCGGAGGCGCTGGCATTGCTCGAGACGACGCCGGTGCAGTGCCTGATCCTCGACGTCTCCCTGGGCAACTCGATCACCGGGTTCCAGCTCGCCGAGAAGCTGCGCGACGACCCGCGCCACTGCCGCACGCCCGTCGTTTTCCTCACGGCCCACGCCCTGGCGGCGGAGGTCCGCCGCGGCCGGGAGCTGGGCGCCGCGGCCTACATCACAAAGCCGTTCTCCCTCCAGCGCGTCATCGAAGAGGTCGGGCGCCTCGTCCCCGCTTGACGGGGCACCGCATCCTGCGTAGGGTTAGATATTTCGCGCCCCGGACGCCGGTGGCGCAAGTGTGAAGGGGCATTGCATGTACAAGGACACGCTCAACCTCCCCGCCACGGACTTCCCGATGCGCGCGGACGCCGCGCGCCGCGAGCCTGATCGCCTCGCGCGGTGGGAGAAGGGGGATCTCTACGGCCGCCTGCGCGCCGCCCGCTCGGGCGCGGCCCGCTTCGTGCTGCACGACGGACCCCCATACGCCAACGAACACATCCACCTTGGGACCGCATTCAACAAGATCCTCAAGGACCTCGTCGTCCGCTCGCGCGCCATGCTCGGTTTCGACGTCCCCTTCGTTCCGGGCTGGGACTGCCACGGCCTGCCGATTGAGCAGAAGGTCGACCGCGAGCTGGGCGGACGCAAGCTCGCCATGTCGGACCTCGAGGTGCGCGCCGCCTGCCGTGCCTACGCGGAGCGGTTCGTCGGTGTGCAGCGCGAGGAGTTCCGGCGATTGGGCGGGATCGGCACCTGGTACGAACCCTACCTCACCATGTCGCCGCGCTACGAGGCGGATATCGCCGCGGCACTCGGCAGGTTTGTGGATCAGGGACTGCTCTACCGCGAGCGTAAGGCAATCCGATGGTGCTGGCACGACCGCACTGCGCTCGCCGAGGCGGAGCTCGAGTACGTGTCGCGCCGCGACCCGGAGATCACCGTGGCCTTCCCCGCCGCGGAGCCCACCGCCGTGCGGAAGGCATTCGGCGCGACCGGCAATGGGCCGGTTTCCTTCGTGATCTGGACCACGACGCCCTGGACCATCCCTTCAAACCTCGCGATTGCGGTCCACCCAGAGGCGGAATACGTGTTGGTGGAGACGGAACGCGGTGGTCTCGTCGTCGCCACGACGCTCGCGCCGGCGGTGCTGACCGCGGCAAAGCTCGACGGGACCCGGGTCGGCCGCGCCAGCGGTTCGGCACTCGTGGGTCTCGCGTACCGGCACCCGCTCGCGGCCGGATTGCGCGCCACGCTGCCCGAAGGCGCCAGGGCTTTCGTCATCGTGCCGGCCGCATATGTCACTCTCGACACCGGCACAGGCCTCGTGCACACGGCGCCCGGGCACGGCGAGGACGACTTCCGCACCGGCAAGGTCGAGGGAATTCCGATCGTGTCGCCGCTCGACGACGGCGGCCGCTACACATCGGAGGTGGCGGACCTCAAGGGCGTCCACGTCTTCGACGCCAACCCGCGGGTCACGGAAGCGCTCGCCAAGGCCGGCGCCCTCCTCGCGTCCGGCACCGGCGAGCACGAGTACCCGCACTGCTGGCGCTGCCACGAGCCGGTGATTTTCCGCGCCACCGAGCAGTACTTCATCGCCCTCACCCCCGACGCGGCTCCGCACGCCACGATCGACCTCCGGCAGCGCGCGCTGGCGGAGATCGCCAAGGTGTCCTGGCTGCCGCAGTGGGGCCAGGCCCGCATCCACGGGATGGTCGAGAACCGGTTCGAGTGGTGCGTGTCGCGCCAGCGCCGGTGGGGCTCGCCGATCACCGTGCTCGTGTGCGCCAACGAAGAGTGCAAGGCTGTGTGGCCGGACGGCTCGGATCGCGATGCCACAGGCGCCTTCTTCGCCCGCGTCGAGGAGTTCTTCGCGGCAGAGGGCGCCGACGCGTGGTACGCGCGGCCCGTCTCTGACTTCGCCCCGGCCGGCCTCGCGTGCCCGAAGTGCGGCGGCACGGCATGGGAGAAGGAACGCGACATCCTCGATGTCTGGTTCGACTCCGGCGCCTCGCACCTCGCCGTCTGCGACAAGGGCCGGTTCCCGGGTCTGACCTGGCCCGCGGACCTCTATCTGGAGGCGCACGACCAGTACCGCGGCTGGTTCCAGTCGTCCCTCCTCGTCGGCGTGGTGACTCACGACGCCGCGCCGTACCGTACAGTGCTGGTCCACGGGCACGTTCTCGACGCCGAGGGCAAGAAGATGTCGAAGTCGCTCGGCAACGCCGTCTCGCCGCTCGACGTGACGGCGAAGTACGGCGCCGACGTGCTGCGTCTCTGGGCCTCGTCGGTGGACTTCCGTGAAGACATGCCGTTCTCCGACGAGAGCATCACCCGCGCCGCTGACGCGTACCGCAAGATCCGCAACACGCTGCGCTTCCTGCTCTCCAACCTATCCGGGTTCGACCCCGTTGCCGACGCGACCCCGGTCGCCCGACTTCTGCCGCTCGATGCGCATTTCCTCCGGCGCGGGCGGGCCCTCGCGCAGCGCATCCGCGACGCGTACGAGCGGTACGAGTTCCACACCGTCTACCACGCCCTCAACAACTTCTGCGCCGTGGATCTCTCCGCCGTGTACCTCGACGTTCTCAAGGACCGGCTCTACTGCTCGCACCCGTCGGCGCCGGAACGACGCTCGGCACAAACCGTGCTGTACCGGCTCGCCCGCATGCTCATGACCGCGATGGCGCCGGTGCTCGCGTTCACCGCCGACGAAGCATGGGAGCATCTCCCCGGCGAGCATTCCGACGCAGTGCTGCTCGAGCGCTTCGACCTGCTCCAGGACGCGTCCGACGACGCCGATGCCGACGCACGCTTCCTCAAGCTCCTGACGTTGCGCGAGGAGGTCAACAAGGAACTCGAGGTCCACCGCCAGCAGGGCGAGTTCGGCAAGTCACTCGAGGCGGTGCTGGTGCTGTTTGCGGAGAAACCTGAAGGCCGGGCCAGGCTGGCGCAGGACCTCGCGGCGTGCCGATTGACGCTCGAGGAGCTCTGCATCGTCTCGCAAGTCGAGTTCAGCACAGAGAAGCTGCCCTTGCACAGCGCTTCGTCGGCCTACGAGGGTCTGTTCATCGGCGTTCGCAAGGCCGAGGGTCAGGCGTGTCGGCGGTGCTGGCAGGTGCTCCCGAAGACCGGCCACCCCGACCACCCGGACCTCTGCGGGCGATGCCTGAAGGTCGTCCTGGCGCTGGGGAACCGGACGGCGTGATGCGACTCTCCCGCTCGCTCCTTATTGCGGCAACTGTGGCAGCGGCCGACCAGCTCACCAAGCTCTGGATCGTGGCCGCCTACCCGTTCGGCTCCGAGACCGAGGTGATCCCAGGTGTGTTCCGCTTGGTCCACACCCGAAACCGCGGAATCGCCTTCGGACTCTTCGGCGCATCGGGATCGGCGGTACAGCTCGCTCTGCTGATCGTCGTCGCTGGCGTGGTGGGTTTCGTAGCCTGGCAGGTCTCCAAAACCGGCGGCGACGGGCAGGCAGGCTGGGGCCTCGCGCTCGTCCTGGGGGGCGCGGTTGGCAACATCATCGACCGCGTGACCCGCGGCGAGGTCGTGGACTTCCTGGACTTCTACCTGAGGCTGGGCGGGCGCGAGCACCACTGGTTCGCGTTCAACGTCGCCGACTCGGCGATCTCCGTGGGGGCGTGCCTAGTCGTCTTGGGCGAGCTGGTCTCGCAGGCGAGGAGCAAGCGTGCACCCAGTTCTGATTGACCTCGGCTTCTACCAGCTCCCGACCTACGGGGTACTCCTCTACTCCGGCATCGTGTTGGGGATCTGGCTCGCGAGCCGGAGAGCGAAGCTTGTCGGTCTCCCAGGCGACAAGGTGATGGATCTCGGCGCGTGGGTCGTCCTGTGGGGGCTTGCCGGGAGCAAGCTGCTGCTCGCGATCACCGATCCGTCATACCTCGGCTCGCTCTCGGGCCTTTGGGGACTGCTGCGCGCCGGTGGTGTGTTCTACGGCGGCCTCATCGGCGCCCTCGTCGCCGCCGTCGTCCTGCTGCGGCGGTATCGCCTACCTTTCTTCGAGGTTGCCGACGTACTGGCCCCGTCGGTCGCGCTCGGCCATTTCTTCGGGCGCCTGGGGTGCTTCTCGGCCGGCTGCTGCTACGGCCGCAGCTGCAGCCCGGCGTGGGGCGTCGTGTTCAGCCACCCGCTCGCCGCCGAGATCTCCGGCACGCCGCTCGGCGTCCCCCTGGTCCCGACGCAGCTCTACGAGGCCGCGTTCAACCTCGCGAATTACGCTTTCCTCGCATGGTTGTTCCGCCGACGCCTCCGCCCGGGGAGCGTGCTCGCCGCGTACCTCATCGGCTACGGCGTCGCCCGGTTCGTGATCGAGTTCTTCCGCGGCGATGCGGACCGCGGTTTCGTGCTGGGCGGCGCGCTCTCGACGAGCCAGGCGATCGCCGGGGTGATGGTCCCGCTCGGCTTCGCCATCCTTATCTGGGTCCGCCGCCGTGGGCAGGGACAGCCGGTTTCAGAGTGATGGCAAGCATGGGAGCAGAGGAGCAGAGGGGCAGAGGGGCGGAAACGACCGCTCCTGCTCCTACCTGCTCCCATGCCGCGATCCTCTTCCGCGTCTTTGCTCCTCCGCTCCTCCGCTCCTCTGCTCCTCTGCTCGCTCTGGCGGGCCGGAATGGGTGAGCCCGAGGCGACCATCCGGCTGGTGGTGCCGGCTGAGGCGGAGGGGCTGCGGCTCGACCGCTTCCTGGCCGCGGCCGGACACGGCTGGTCTCGCTCCCAGGCGGCGCGCTGGATCGAGGAGCGCCACGTCACCAGGAACGGCCGCTCGAGCAAGCCGGCACAGTTCCTCGCGCCCGGTGACGTGATCGAGGTGAGCCCGCCAGCGCCGACGCCGTCCGAGGTCCTCCCGCAGGCGATCCCGCTCGACGTGCTGTACGAGGACGGGCACCTGATCGTGATCAATAAGCCCCCCGGCCTCGTGGTCCACCCGGCTGCCGGCAACCCCGACGGCACCCTGGTCAACGCTCTGCTCGCGCACTGCCGGGATCTCTCCGGGATCGGTGGCGTCGAGCGGCCCGGAATCGTCCACCGCCTCGACAAGGACACCTCCGGTGTTCTCGTCGCGGCCAAGACGGACCTCGCCCACCGGTCGCTGTCGCTCTCGTTCCGCTGGCGCACGACGGACAAGCGTTACCTCGCGGTCGTGTACGGGGCGCCAAACACGGCCGAGGGCGTGGTGGATGCGCCGATCGCACGCCACCCCTCCGAGCGCAAGCGCATGGCTGTCGTCCCAGGCGGCCGGCCGGCGCGCACGCTCTGGTGGGTGCGCGAGCGCTTCGCCGGCGCCGCCCTCGTCGAGTGCCGTCTTGTGACCGGCCGGACGCACCAAGTCCGCGTCCATCTGGCCCACATCGGGCACGCGCTCGTCGGCGACCCCACGTACACGGGCAGGCAGTGGCGCGCCGTCGAGGACTCGGTGACCTCCGCGGCCTGTCGGGATTTTCCGCGCCAGGCCCTCCACGCCTGGAAGCTCACGATCACACACCCCGCGACCGGCGAGCCGATGACGTTCGAGGCGCCGCTCCCCGAGGACATCGCCATGTTGCTCGCCGTTCTGCGCCAGTCGTAACACGCGAAAGACCCGATGTTATAGTTGGTCGTTGTTGCCTCACAACACCATGCAGGACACGCTGACGCAAGGAGATCCGAACGCTTCCGACGCGCGCGGGCCGAACGGGTCGGGTGCGGGCCGGCGCGCTGCGCTGTTGATCTCGGCGCTGCTCGCGGTCGGCCTGTTCAGCGGGGTACTTCTCCGGGGAGAGACTTTCTTCGAAAGGGACCTCGCCCTGATGCACCGCCCATACCGGGCGCTCCTCGCGCACCTCTGGACGGCTTCGGGTGGCCTTCCGATGTGGAACCCGCTTTCCAACATGGGCCGCGAATTTGCAGCCAACCCGCACTATGCGGTCTTCCATCCGCTGTCCCTTCTCTTCTTCCTCCTGCCCTGGGAACTCGCGTTCCGCCTCCAGGTGCTTCTCCCGTTGATCGGTACAGGCATCGCGATGTTCTTCTTCCTGAGGACCATTGGCATCGGGAGGCCGGCCTCTCGCACATGCGCGTTGGCCTGGGCGTTTGGAGGGCTGGCGCTCTCGCTCACGAACCTGCTGCCGATGCTCCTGACCGCCGCCCCGATCCCGGCGCTCGCCGCCTTTGCGATTCGGGTCGTGCGAGGAGGGGGACGTCTCGCCATTGCCGGTGCTTCCGCGTGCACGGCGCTCACCTGCGCCGGCGGAGAGCCGGCGACGCTGCTGGCCGGTGCCGCTATCACCGGAGCAGCCTGCTTCATCGAACTGCTGCACGCTCGGGGCCAGCGGTGTGGCAACCGCCCATTCCGCTCCGCCCTCCGTCTCGCGGGAGCGCTCGCTTTGGGCCTCGCCGCGGCCGCCGCCATACTCGTCCCTGCGATCCGGCTCGGCGCCAGGTCGAGCCGCGGCCACGGCTTGCCGAGCCGGCAGACCCTCGACTGGTCGTTCCCTTTGGCGAGGCTCGCCGAACTCGCACTGCCCCGGGCGCTCGGCCAGCCGGCCGCCAACGACCCCGAGGACTACTGGGGCTCGGACCTGTACCCCACCCGAAAGCACCCGCTTGTCTACTCCATCTACCCCGGTCTCCTCATCACGGCGCTCGCCGCGTCCGCTCTCGGTCGGCCGAGCGCTCGCCGCGCAGGCTGGGCCCTCGTGGCGGTCGCGGGCACGGTCGCGGCGGCCGGAGCCCAGACGCCCGTCTGGCGCATCCTCTCGGCATCCCTCCCGGTCCTCGGCGGTCTCCGCTTCCCGGAGAAGTGGGTCGTCATCCCGGTGTTCGCTCTGGTCGTGCTCGCGGCCGACCAACTGGACGAACTCCTCGATCGGGGCCGGCAAGCGTTCCGACGCACCTGCACGTACCTCGGATCGTTCGCGGCCGCCGCCGTGGCGCTCGGCGCCGTCGTCGCCGGAATCACTGCCCTCCGCGGCGCGGCCGTGTGGGAATTTCTCGGCCTCTCGCCTGGTGCAGCGAACCGTTTCGCCGACGGAATCCCGAGAGACTGCGGCCTCCAGGCGGCGCTCGCCGCCACATACCTGCTGGCAGTCCTGTTGACCCGGCGCAACCCTGCGCGCGCGGCGTGCCTGCTCACTGCCGTGCTCGCCCTCGACCTTCTCCGCGCAGGAAAACCGCTCGTGCCCACCGAGGCACCCGAGGCCGCCGACGGCTCGGCGGGCGCAATTGCCCTGCGGACGCTCGAGGGCTCCCCCCGCGTGTTCAACCTCGCGGAGTGGCAGAACCTCGGCAAACCGAGGATCGACGCCGCGAGCGTTGCGGCGCCGGCCCGCTACGGCCTCGGGACCGCGTTCGACGTCGACCCGGATTTCACGCTTCCCCGCTGGTCCGTTCGCGCGACGGACCTGTTCTGGCGCGCCGTAAAACGCGACCCCAGCATGATGTCGCCGTTGCTGGCGCGGCGCGGCGTCGCCTGGGTCTTGCAGGAACACCCGGCGTCAGCGGTCCGCCAGCGGGGGTCGGAGTCCACCGCCGGCACACCATCGCTGGAACTGGTTCCTGTGAAGGACCCGGCGCCGGCCGTCGCATGCGTGGACCGTATCGTCCGCTTCCAGGGAGACGCCGCGTGGCTGGCCGGCGTCGCGTCGCTGGGGCAGACATTGCGCACCGTGGCTCTGGCGGAGGAAAGCGACGCGGCCGCGCTCCCATTCCAACCCTCCCCGTGCACGGCGGCGCTGACCTCCGGCCGCCCCGGCCGGCTTACGGTCGAGGTCCTCGCACATGGACCCAACCCCTCAGTCCTGGCCGTCAACCAGTCGTGGCACCCCGGCTGGCGTGCTCAGATCGACGGGGAAAAATCCGACCTGGCACGCACCGACATCGACCTCTGCGCCATCGCCCTCCCGCCCGGAAAGCACAGGCTCGATCTCGTGTACACCGACGCCTGGCTGTCGGTTTCCTTGGCGATATCGGCTGCCGCCCTCATGGTCTGTGCGCTCCTCATTGCATCGACGCTCCTTCAAACGCGCAGTGAAAGCCAGCCCTGGCGCGGGCTCTTCTTTCGGGCCCTTCGGCAAATCCGGCAGCGAAAGACCCAGCCTGGTCAGAAGTTCCGGGTATAGGTGTAGATGAACGGCGCGGGCTTGCAGTTGCGGATCGGCGGCGCAAACTGGAACGCTCTCACTTCGGTCAGCGCACGCTCGAGAAGCTCGGGGGCGCCCGTCGTGTCCTGCACGACTCTGGTCGAAGCGACGCTCCCCGACGAGCTCACCGTCGCCTCGATGACGACCCTGCCGATCGCGGCGCCCTGGTTGAAGGAGAGCGGAACGTCCGACAAGAGCTCCGCGTTCGCCTTGTCTCCCGGGCAGAGCTCGTCCTTCCTGACGTACGCGCCGCTCACCCACCCGCTCGTGCCGTCCGCCAGCTTGACCTGGACCCAATCCCCGTCACGGCCGAGCACGAGCAGCCGTTCGCCCTTCTTCACCCGAGCCACGGTCGCGCCGGCGGTGGTCGGCTGCGAGCGCACGTTGAGCCTGCTGGCCGTGACGCGGACGGTCTCCTCGGGTGGCACCGGCTTCGCTTTGGCGGCGGGAGCCACCTCGACGGGCGCGGAGGCCGGCGGGGGAGGCGGCGCGGCGGTCTTGCAGCCCCCGATCAGGCCGAGCAGAATGGGCACGAACAGAACGGCAACGGATCTCGGGGTCGTGGTCTTCACAACCGCCATTCTGGCGACCGCATGAGGGGACATACGACACGCCCGCCCACCTGTCTTTGTCTTGCTGTCAGCTTCGGTGGGGGGCAGCGCCTCAAGCGCCCGTCGCTCCTTCTGCGCCCGGCAACGAACGGTCGCGGCGGACCGTGAAGCGCTCGTGGCCGTAGCGCTCACGCTGCAGCAGGTAGGCGCGCACCAGCTCTTCCGTTTTGAGGGCCGAGCGTTCGAACTCGGCCCCGAACGTCTTTGAGAACCCCGCCGCGATCGCGGCGGCGAGCACCTCGGGCGCCGGCGGCGTCCGGAGAAGGTCGCCGAGCGTCACCACGGCAGGTCGAAGCGACGAGTCGTCCTTCAACCCCAGGCAACCGGCCTGTAGGACGCCATCCCAGCGCTCGAGGATGGAACCGTGCTGCAGGATGGAGTTCCCAATACGCCGCATCGCCGACCCCACAAGCTTCCGCCCTCCCACCACCACCTCGCCGGCCGCCGGGCCGATGAAGCAGGGAATCGCCTGCGTCGGCTTGATGAGATCGCCCTCCGGCTGGCCCGATACTTCCGCCGGCACGCCCAGCGCGGTGAGGCCCGCCACAATGGCTCTGCAGATCGCCTGGTAGGCCGCCTGCAGGTCCTGCGTGAAAGGGCCCCTGCCTAGCGGCGCGAGGGCCGCGTACGTCAGCTCCAGATGGTGGAGCACGGCGCGCCCGCCCGTCGGGCGGCGCACAACATCCACCCCGTGAGCGGCGCAGAACGCCGAATCGGCGGCCCCGAACGGCTGCGAGGAGCCGAGCGAGAGACAGGGGGGCGACCAGCGATACAGGCGCAGCACCGGCGCCGACCGTCCGGCGTCCACGACCTCGGCGAGCGCCTCGTCAACCGCCATGTTCCAGGCGCCCGGGTGCTCCCCGTCGAGGATCAGCCGCCACTTCACGGCCCGCAGTCTACCGCCCTCGCCAAACCCCACATCTCATCGCGCCGGACCGCTGAAGAGACCGGCGTCCGGGGTCACGGACCCGGGATCCATAAACGCAAGGACGGCAGGGCACCGGAAGCATGCGTGCAGCCGCGCTGCCGAGAGTGGGCCAGATGCAAGGAAGATAAGCGGCGAGCGCCGCAGCATAGTCGGAGGCTATGTGAGGACGCGAGGCGCGAGCCTGACGCCCCAGATGGTCCGCTATCGGTGGCGCCTTTCACAGCCCGGCGCCGCGGGCGACCACGGTGGCGCTCGCCTGTGCGACCGGCTTCACGACGATCTCGTCGATGTTGACGTGGGCCGGGCGCGTGACCGCCCACACGACGCAGTCGGCAATGTCCTCCGCGGTCAGAGGCGTCAGCCCCTGGTACACCGTGGCGGCACGCTCGGTGTCGCCCTTGAACCGCACGACCGAGAACTCGGTCTCCACCATGCCCGGGGCGACGTCGGTGACCCGGATAGGCTTGCCGGAGAGCTCGAGGCGCAGGGTTCGGGTGACCGCCACCGCCGCGTGCTTCGCGGCGGTGTAGCCAGCGCCGCCCGGGTACACCTCCCGGCCGGCGATCGACGTGATGTTGACGATGTGCCCGCGCCCGGCCTCGAGCCTGGGCAGCAGGCCCTTGGTCACCCGCATCAGCCCGAGGACGTTGGCCTCGTACATCCACGCCCAGTCCTGATCGTTGGCCTGCGCCACCGGCCCGAGCCCATGCGCCCCGCCGGCGTTGTTGACGAGTACGTGCAACTGCTCCGGCACGGCGCCGCAGAACGCAACGACCGACGCGGCGTCGGTGACGTCGAGGGGCCGCGCGCTGCCGCCGATCTCCCGCGCGAGAGCCTCCAGCCGGTTCACCCGCCGTGCGCCGACAATCACCAGGTACCCGACCGCGGCCAACGCCCGGGCCGTCGCCGCACCGATTCCGCTGCTCGCACCGGTGACCACCGCCACCTTCCGCTCTGCCCCGCTCATGGTTCCTCCACTACGACGACGGGCGGACGAAGGCGTCCGCCGCGCAAGAGAGTAGCGCAGCTCGCCGCCCCTTTTGCAGAACTCACCTGCAGAACTTCCTGACCGTGTCGTACGGGGTGATGTCCACGAGATCGCCCGCGCTCACCTGCTCCTTGACCGACCGCCAGAACTCCACCGTGAAGAGGTCGGAGTGGACAAGCTCGAACACCCCCTTCAGCCGCTGCGGGATGCCGGAGTAGTTTCGCATCTCGTCTACGAAGAAGTCGCGGGACGTCGCTACGATCCTCTCCTCCTCGGGCGTGAACTCGTCGCTCTCCTCGAAGGCACGCGGCTTGTGAGCGAAGCTCGCGCTCTCGATCGGGATCACATCGTCGTAGTCGAACAGCACGACCCTTCCCCGCCTGGTCACGCCGTAGTTCCAGGTGTTGAAGAGATCGCTCGGGAAGATCCCGCTCGCCGCCAGGTCCTTCAGGAAGCACCCGAAATCCAAGATCGTGAGCCGCAGCGTCTCCGGGTCGCGTTCCTGGTCGAAGAAGATCGGCAGCGGCGTCACCTTGCGCTGAACGTAGAGGTGCCGGAGGACCACGTGGTCGTCCTCGAGACTCACAAGGTCCCGCGCCGTTTCCAGAAGTTCACTCAGCAACCCATCGTCGAAACGCTCCCGCCGGAAGCGCAGGTTCTCGAACTCCTGCGTGTCCACGAGCCGGCCCACGCGGTCGCGCCGGCACACGAACGCGTACTGTTCCATCACATCGCCCCTGGAGCTCGTCTTGTCGGTGACCGCGACGCTGCGGACGAAGCACGGCCTGTCCTTGATGACCTTGAAGACGTAGCTGTAGGCCGGCATGGTGAACACACTCATCACCGCGCCTTCCTTGCCGGGAGCGATGACGAACCTCTGCCTGGACCGGTGGACGAACCTGTGCAGGTCACGGTAGAACTCGGTCTTCCCGTGCCGGTTGTAACCGATCGAGATGTAGAGCTCCGCCACCGGCTTCTCCGGGAGAATCGAGCGCAGGAACTCGATCAGCAGATCGTGTCTCTCGATGAGGACGTGGAAGGAGGAGAAGGCGAAGCTGAAGACCTTGCTCACCTCCGGCTCGGTCAGCAGCACTGTGTCTACGAAGACACCTGAGCCGCCGTTGTAGAGCGGGAGCACCAGTGGGATCAGCCTGTCGCGCGCGACGATGCGGCCCACGAGGTACGCCGCCTTGTTGCGGTAGAAGGGGGACCGGATCACCTCGATCCGGAAATCCCCTCCCCGCGCCACGACCGGCCAGAGGTACAGGTCGATCTCGGCCGCGACTCTTGCCGCGTCACGTTCGGCGTCCTGGTAGGGAGGCGTGAACCTGTAGTCGTGCAGGATGTTGCGAATGACCAGCCTGGTTTCACGACCGCCGGTGTAGGCGCGAAAGACGGGCTCGGGCGGCCCGACCTCAACCGGTCTCGGGTACCAGTGGAAGAACTCGATCCGCCGGTTGATCCCGACCGTGCTGAAGACCGTGCGCGTCACCGAGTTGAAGAACGTCCTGGCGAGCTCGGCGTGGTGGCGCCCTCGGATCAGGCCCCCAAACCGTTCTTTGATGGCCTCCCAGAGCTGCTCCTCCCGGAGGTCGGGTCCGAGGAGTTCCTCGACCGCTGATGCGACGTCCTTCAGGACCTTGTCATAGAGGTCCAGGCGCTCCAGCGCGTCCTCGTGGCGGCCCTTCCAGTCAAGGCTCTGGAACCGCCACCTGGCCCGCTTGGTGATGCTCACGAACTCATCGGTGTAGATCTCGAAACCGCGCCTGATCCGGGCGGCCGCTGCACCAGCCGACTCGGACGCCCTCGCGGAGTCCTTCCTCTTGACGGGCTCGGGTCCGGTGTGCCTTGGTTTCACGAAACAAGTATGCGCCTGACCCCCGCGCGCGCGTCCCGCGCGGAAGGCGCTCGCTCCGGCGCAATCAGTCCCACTTTTTCAGACGCGGCCAGATCTGTTGCAGAGTCCACCCTTTGGGTTTCCGGCAGAGGAAGACCGTGAAGTGCTCTTGAGCCATTGCGTAAGGGTGCCCCACCTCCGCCACCGCCTCCACCCGGTCGAACCAGCGCTCCACGGCCCGGCGGTCGTCACCGAGCACGATCATGCACTCGCCGGTGTACTCTCGCGGCCCCCAGGTCCAGTAGGACACGTGTCCGCCGATCGCCTTGGGGAGGCCGAGCTTCGGGCCGTAGAAGTCAATCGAGCCAGACTGGCCGTAGTGGTTGCCGAAGATCGCGCACTTGGACCGTTCCTCAAGAGGCAGCGAGCGGTAGACCTTCGCAACGGTCTCTGCCATCTCCGGCCACCCGAATCTGTCGGCGAACAGCTGCGGCAGGGCGCTGGTCGTGCGGTGCTCGATCCTCGGCTGGTCCAGGTGAATGGCGTGCGTGTAGCGGATGTACGTTTCGGGAGCCAGGATCGGCATGGCCAGCGGCGCCAGCACGGCACCGGACCCGGCTACAAGAACCACGTACGCCGCTTTCACCCAGCCCCGACCGGGCCGCGCCAACCACCCCTCGAGCGCCACGGCACCTGCGGCGAAGAGCATCGGGTAGGCGGGAAGGAGGTAGTAGACGCGGCCGTGCACCGCCAGCAGCATCCCGATGGCGATCAGGTACGCGAGTCCGAGCCCCCGGAACTCCCTCCATTCCCGACGCACGACCAGGTTCCACAGGCCGACAAGCCACACCGGGGCGGCCAGCGGCCCCATGAAGATGAACTGCTGGGCCAAGAACTGGATCGATGAGAGCTCGATGTTGCGTTGGTTGCGACGGATGTTGGCGAGCATCTCGAGGTGCGGAAAGTGGTGCTGGATCATCCAGAGCAGGTTCGGCAGGAAGATCAGATACGCGACCACGCCCCCGAGCAGGAACCAGCGGTTCGCCATCAGCCGCCGCTCGGACGTCAGCAGCACGCCGACGACCACGGCGAAGCCGAATAGCAGCACCGTGTGCTTGTTCTCGAGACCAACGCCGGCGAGGACCCCGAACGCGAGCCACAGCCTGGCGTTGCCCGTCCGGATGATGCGGATCAGCACGAAAGCGCACCCCATCCAGATCAGCGGCTCGACCGAGTTCATGGAAAGGTAGCTGCCAACCAAGAGATACGCCGGCGCGAGGGTGACCGTCAGCGCGGCCAGCCCCTGAGCGAAGCGCTTCCCGCCCAGCTCCCGCACGATGGCACCGGTGAGCAGCACGATCCCGGCGCCGGCCAGCGCGGGGAAGAGGCGGATTGCCAGCATCGAATCCCCGAAAACGGCCCGGGCGAGGAACGCCTGCAGCGCGGTCAGCGGCGGCATGTCCACGAACCCCCAGGCGAGGTGCTCACCGCACGCCAGGAAGTACAACTCGTCCGTGAACAGCCCGTAGACGCCGGAGGTGGCGAGACGAAGGAGGAGGGTGGCGGCTGCGATGGCCGCCACGATCGCGGGGCCACCGGTCCAGCTATTCGCCGGCGCGCTCGGCGTCATCGCGCCGCGTGATTCGGGGTGCCCTGCCTCCGTTGCGCTCATGCCCAGCCCTCCGACATCCGGCTCTGCGGATCCGCTTCGTACAAGGGTACGCGAGACTCCTCCAAGAGTTACGGGCCGACGGCGACGGTTGCCACGGAAACCCCCGCCGCCCTTCGCGCCATCTTGCGACATGCGCAGCGTGAGCCTGACTGGAATGGGTTGTCGTCCTTCATCGAGAACAGGCCATCAGCGGGCGTCTCGCAACCTGGATGGCTCTCTGAATTCAGGAATTGGCGCTTGTCTTTTTGCGGGTGGGCCGGTACGCTCGCTGACCGTCCGGGACGCCCGGGCTCAGGAGGCGAGATGAAGATCTCCCACCGCGCCGTGTCGATCCAGGAGTCCCCGATCCGGAAGCTCGCACCGCTTGCGGCGGCCGCACGCAAGCGCGGCACGACCATCTATCACCTCAACATCGGCCAGCCCGACGTGGCCACCCCGCCCGAGTTCCTGCGCGCGGTCGCCTCGTTCAAGGACAAGGTCCTGGAGTACGGCCCCTCGGACGGGCTGCCGGAGCTGCGCGACGCGATGGCCGCGTACTTCGCCCGCTACGAGATCGCCCTCGACCCGCACGACATCCTGATCGCGAACGGCGGCTCCGAGGCGATCCTGTTCGCGTTCAACGTCGTGGCGGACGAGGGCGACGAGATCATCATCCCTGAGCCGTTCTACACGAACTACAACGGCTACGCCGAGATGGCAAACCTCAAGGTGGTGCCGGTGCGCACCTGCGCGGAGGATGGGTTCCACCTGCCGCCCGACGAGGTGCTCGACGGCGCCGTGACGCCTCGCACCCGCGCGATTCTGATCTGCTCCCCCAACAACCCGACCGGGACCGTCCTGAGCTGGGAGGAGCTCGAGCGTTTGGCCGCATTCGCCGAGCGCCACGACCTGTTCCTGATCGCCGACGAGGTGTACAAGGAGTTCACCTACGACGGCCGCCGCCACCGTTCGGTGCTCGAGCTGCCCGGCATCGGAGAGCGCGTGATCGTGGTTGACTCGATCTCGAAGCGCTTCTCGGCCTGCGGCGCCCGCGTCGGGGCGGTGATCTCGCGCAACCGGGAGGTAATGGCGTCGGTGCTCAAGTTCGGGCAGGCGCGGCTGTGCCCGCCGACCCTCGAGCAGCTCGGCGCGATTGCAGCGTACAAGCTGGACGAGAGCTACTTCGAGGCCGTGCGCGCGGAGTACCAACGCCGCCGCGACGTCATGTACGAGGCGCTCACGCGCGACCCCGGCATCGTCCTCAAGCGCCCGCGAGGCGCGTTCTACATGATCGTCAAGATGGCCGGCGTCGAGGACAGCGACGACTTCGCGCGGTGGCTCCTGGAGGAGTTCGAGCACGGCGGCGACACCGTGATGGTCGCCCCCGCCGGCGGCTTCTACGCAACCCCCGGCGCCGGGAAGGACGAGGTCCGCATGGCGTACGTCCTCGAGGTGGGCAAGCTCGAGCGGGCCATGGAGGTCTTCCTCGCGGGACTCGAGCGCTATCGGGCTGCGAAGCCGGCGGCGGCGCACGCCATCTAGGGACCCGGCGTGCCTGAAGATCCCGAAGCGGTCCCGGGCGTCCCCGTCGGCGAGATGCCGGTGGCGTGGACGCTCCTCGTCCTGGGTTGCGCCGCCGGCGCCCTCCTGACCGGGGAGTTCAGCCGTTTCACGCTACGCCTGGCCGCGCCGTTTCTCCTGGCCGGCGGCCTGCTGGCGCTCGCCTCCGTGCGTGCCATCGGCCGGGGCGCGAGGCTCGTGACGCACGGCCCCTACCGCTGGCTCCGGCACCCCTACTTCCTCGGCGTCCTCCTCATGATCGTGGGGGCGATCGTCGCGATGCGCTCACTCCCCGCCATCGTGCTATTCATCCCCACCCTCCGCGTAACGCTGGTTCGCGCGCGCCGCGAGGAGCACAACTTGGCGCTGCGCTTCGGCGAGGCCTACGAGGCGTACTGGGCTAGGGTGCCCTTCATCCTCCCGCTGCGTCCACCGCTGACGTCCGAGGCGGCAGACGCCATCGCCGCCCTTGGGCAGCCGCCCCCGGCCGAGGATCCCGTGCCCGACCCGCCCCCCGCACCGCCAGCCGAACCCGAGGCGTGAGCCACACGACTCGCCCTCGGAAGGATCGGAAGGAATAGAATAAACATGGGGGAAGGTAGCCTGTGGCTTTGCCTTGCCGAAATCGCCTCGTAATCCTAGCCGCCGTGACGCTGGCGGCCGCGACCGCAACCGCCACGTCCATCATCCCGCCGGAGAACCTCGGCGAGCTCGCCAGCATGGCCGACGCGGTCGTCCTCGCGCAGGCGGGCTTTCCGAGAGTTTCGCAGCGCGGCGCACTCCTGTTCACCCTGACCTCGTTCCGGGTGCTGGTACCGGTTGCCGGCATGCTCGAGCACAACGACCGGCTCACGGTCCAAGCCCCGGGCGGCGAGAGCGACGGCATCGCCTGGCTGGTCGCAGGCTCTCCGCGGTTCAAACCCGGCCACGTCTACTTGCTGTTCCTCCATGAGCGGCCGGATGGCATTTTTCTGCCGCAAATGATGGCCTACGGCCTGCTTCACCGGGTCGTCGGGCGTGACGGTTCGGCCCTGCTCGCGCCGCTCCCCGAGCAGGGATCGATTGAGGTTTTCCCGACCTTTGCGTCGGTGGCCGTTGAGCCTGTGGAGACCTACCAGGAAACTCTGCTCCTGGCGCACCTGCGCGGCGTCGCCGCTCACCGCGAGACATGGACTGCACGGGCTGTGACGGCACGCCCAGAGCAGCTCCCGCTCGACGCGGAAGCGCAGTCGGCGCCTGCGGGGTGTGTGTTTGAGCAGGGAAGTCCAGGAAGCGGATACCCCACATACGGATTCCGCTGGCACACGTTCGAAACCGGCGGCAGCGTCACGATGTACTACGGCGGCAACCCACCCGCCGGCGACGCCTCGCGCTCCGACGGTGGGCTCCCCGAGTTCCAGAGCGCGGTCGGGATGTGGAGCGGGATCGCCGACACGAACATCAACCTAATCTACGGGGCCGGAAGTACTTACGCGATGGACTGCGGCCAAGGCCAGCCGGGCGCATACGACAACTACGTGATGTTCAACGACCCGTGCAACGACATCGCGGACCTCGTGAATTGCACTGGTATTCTCGGTTTTGGTGGCCCGTGGTTCGGCACTCCCCCAAACACGACCCCCGACGGTACAACCTGGTGGACGATCATCAGCCAGTTCGTGGTGCTCAACAACGGCATCACGGTCAGCTGCCTGAGCAACAGCAGCTACCAGAACATGGTCGCCCACGAGTTCGGCCATGGTCTGGGGTTCGGGCACATCACCGGCCAGCCCTCGCTGATGAACCCGAGCTGTGAGGCCGGCACCTGCACCGGCATCCAACCGATCGACATCACCTGCGCGCAGTACATCTACCCGGCAGCCGGCCCCGCGCCAACCCCAACACGGACCCCCACCCCCACCGGACCCACGCCGACGCCGACGCGGACGCCGACGCCCGGCCCGTCGCCGACGCCAACCTGGACGCCTACGACCGGCCCGCAGCCGACCCACACGCCGACCAGCCCCGCCGCGCCGCCGATCGCGCCGACCGGCGTTTCCGCAAGCGACGGCGCCTACCCCAACAAGGTTCGCGTGACGTGGAACGCGTCGGTGACCGCTACCACGTACCAGGTGTGGCGCAACACCATCAACGTCACCTCGACCGCGACGTATCTCAGTGCGCTGCCCGGCATGCTTTACGACGACACAACGGCGTCGCCCAGCGTGATTTACTACTATTGGGTGCGCGCGGGCAACAGCGCTGGGTGGGGCGGTTTCTCCGCCCCTGACACCGGGTATGCCGGCACGGCCGGACCCACCCCGACCCCCGCACCGCCGACGCCGACAGCGACCCCGATTCCCACGACGGGCGGTTTGGCCGCCTCGTTCACATACGCGCCCGCCACGCCGTACACCGGGAAGAGAACGCAGTTCACGGACACCTCGAGCGGCGAGCCACGATCGTGGCAGTGGACGTTCGGGGATGGCGGGTCGTCCACCGACCGCAACCCCACCCACAGCTGGGCGAAGCGCGGGACGTACACCGTCACCCTCGTAGTGACCAGCGGCCCGACCAATGCCCAGGCCAGCAAGACGATCACGGTTGACGCGCGCGCCCGCCGGCACCTTTCCTAGAGCACGCGTCTCTGCATCAACTCGGTGGCCAGTCTGGGTCCCGCGGCGTCGAAGATCCGCGGCCTCATGACTCCCGCCCGCGCCAGCCGATACTCGAGACTCGTCCAGAGCACGCCTGCCCCGTACCGGACCGACCGCCAGAAGTTAATCGACGACGAGTCGGGGAGATAGCGGGTGGGGCAGGAAACCTCGCCGACCCGAAACCCGAAGAAGAGGGCCTGCGCGAGCATCTGGTTGTCGAAGACGAAGTCATCCGAATCGGCCGCAAGCGGCAACGTCTCGAGGATCCGCCGCGAAAATGCCCGACAACCCGTGTGGTACTCGGTGAGCTTCTCGCGCAGCAGCAAGTTCTGTACGAGTGTCAGGAACCGGTTCGCTAGGTACTTGTAGCGCGGCATGCCCCCGAGCCGCGCGCCCTTGCCGATGATGCGGCTGCCCAACACGACATCGTATACGTCGAGGGCGATCAGAGAAGCCAGCGCCGGAATCAGGCGCGGTTCGTACTGGTAGTCCGGGTGAATCATCACGACGATATCCGCATCCCGTATGAGCGCCGCCGTGTAGCAAGTCTTCTGGTTGCCACCGTAGCCGAGGTTCCTCGCGTGCACCAACGTCGGCAAACCCAGGCGGCGACTCAACTCGACCGTGCCGTCCCGGCTGGCGTCATCCACCAGGATGACGTCATCGACCACGTCACGCGGAATCTCGGAGTTTGTCCGTTCGAGCGTCTTCTCAGCGTTGTAGGCCGGCAGGACCACCAACACCCTCTTGCCGTGAATCATCGCATCGCCTCCAGGAGCACAAAGGAACTGCAGGGCGCATTCGGATGTGGGCGCATCAGGCGGAGTGGGAGCGCCGAACCGGCTGCGGGCCGGCCACGATCTTTGGGAAGAACGCCCGTGCGCGGCGCATGATCCCCTCGACGTCGAGGTCGAGGCGGGCGCGCAGGATCTCCTGCGACCCGTGCGGCTGAAACTCGTCCGGAATGCCGAGGCGCTCGATCGCGACGTCCGGCACCCTGAGCGCCATCACGGTTTCTTCGACCGCAGAGCCGAAGCCTCCCGCGAGCGCGTTCTCCTCGACGGTCATCAGGCGCGAGCCCGGGCGAATCTGGGCGGCGAGCAACTCGGTGTCCAGCGGCTTCACGAAGCGGGCGTTGACCACGGTGAGGTCGAGACCCGTTTCGGATGCGAGGCGCCCGGCGGCGCGCAGCGCCTCGCTCGCCATCGTGCCGATCGCCCACACGAGGCCATCCCGTCCCGTGCGCAACACCTCGGCCTTTCCGACCGGAAGGGCTCGCGGCGGCCCCACCATCGGAACACCGTAGCCGTTGCCGCGAGGGTATCGGAGCGCCGCGGGGCGGTCGCTCGCGAGGGCGGTGGCGAGCATGTGCCGCAACTCGTCCTCGTCCTTGGGGGCCATCACGACGATCTCAGGGAAGACGCGCAGGTACGAAAGGTCGAAGACACCGTGGTGGGTCGGCCCGTCGGCACCGACAAGACCACCGCGGTCGAGCACGAACACCACGGGAAGGTGCATCAGCGCGACATCGTGGAAGATCTGGTCGTACGCGCGCTGCAGGAACGTCGAGTAGATTGCGACCACCGGCCGCAACCCCCGCGTGGCCAGGCCCGCGGCGAACGTCACGGCGTGCTGCTCGCAGATCCCGACGTCGAAGAACCGGTCGGGGATCGCCTTGGCGAAGACGTCCAGTCCCGTGCCCTCGGGCATTGCCGCCGTGATCGCGACGACCCGAGGATCCTGGCGCGCGATCTCGGTGATCGTGTCGGCGAAGACGTTCGTGTACGACGGCGGTCCGGGTTTCTTCTTGGCCACCTCGCCCGTCTCGACGGAGAAAGGCATCGCGCCGTGCCAGAAGACAGGGTCCGCCTCGGCAGGCTCGTATCCCTTGCCCTTGCGTGTCACGACGTGCACGAGCACAGGGTGGGGGTGGTCACGGAACTCTCGCAGGGTCGCGAGGAGCTGCGGAATCGAGTGGCCGTTGATCGGCCCCACGTACTTGAAGCCCAGCTCCTCGAACAGGACACCGGGGACCACGAGTTGCTTGGCCATCTGCTCGGCCTGCTTGGCGAGCTTCAGCATCCCCTCGCCGACTCGCGGGATCGCGAGGAGAAAGCGCTCGATGTCATCCTTCAGGCGCCGGTAAGGCTGGCCGTGGATGATGCGGTTCAGATAGCCCTGCCATGCACCGACGTTCGGCGAGATCGACATTTCGTTGTCGTTGAGGACGATCATCAGCTTCCGGCCGAGGTAGCCGGCCTGGTTGAGGCCCTCCATCGCCATCCCGCCCGTGAGGCCGCCGTCGCCGATGATCGCGACCACGCGGTAGTCGTCACCCTTGAGGTCGCGCGCGACGGCCATCCCGAGCGCCGCGGAGATCGAGGTCGAGGCGTGGCCGGCGTTGAACACGTCGTATTCGCTCTCCTCGCGCTTCAGGAAGCCCGAGATCCCGCCGTAGGTGCGGAGCGTGTTGAAGCGCTCGCGGCGGCCCGTGATCACCTTGTGCGGGTAACACTGGTGCCCTACGTCCCACACCAGCACGTCGCGCGGTGTGTCGAGGACGTAGTGGAGTGCGAGGGTCAGCTCGAGCGCGCCGAGCCCGGAGGCGAGATGACCTCCGGTCCGGCTCACGGACGAGAGCAGGAACCGGCGAAGCTCCTCCGCCAGGTCGCCGAGCGCCTCCTCCGGGATCCGGCGCAAGTCGGCCGGGCTCGAGACCTTCTCAAGCAGTCCCATCGTCCCCCTCTATCGGTCGCGGCGTGCCACGTAGTTCACGAGCGCGCCGAGCACCCCTAGCCCACGTTCGAGCCGTTGCGCCTCGTCCGCCAGCGAACTCGCCAGCTCATCGCGCTTGCGTCGCGCTGCCTCGAGGCCATACACCGCCGGGTACGTGAGCTTGCCTGCGGCAGCGTCCTTCCCTGGGCTCTTTCCGAGAGATGCCGCAGAGCCCGTCACGTCGAGAATATCATCGGCGATCTGAAACAGGAGGCCCAGGCGCCGCCCGAAGCCGGCGAACTCGGCCCTGCTCGCGCCCTCCACGCCCTCCAGCAGCGCCCCAAGCTCCACCGCCACGCCGAGCAGCGCTCCTGTCTTTGCTCGATGTATCCTCTCCAGCCGCACACCGTCAGGTGTCGCCCCGGTCGCCTCGAGGTCCTCCACCTGACCGCCGACCATGCCGCGGGAGCCGATCGCCTCGGCCACGAGCCGGCACGCATCGGCGCGGCGAGCGGCGAACCCATCGCCCTCGGGGAAACGGCCGAGCACGGCAAAGGCCTCGGTGAGGAGAGCATCGCCGGCCAGAATCGCGAGCGCCTCGTCGAACGCCACGTGCACCGTCGCGCGGCCGCGCCGCAGCGTATCGTCGTCGAGCGCTGGCAGGTCGTCATGGATCAGCGAGTAGGTGTGCACCATTTCAAGAGCGCACGCCGCCTCCAGGATCAACTCGGCATCGCCCCCCGCCGCACGGCACGCGGCCCGCGCCAGGACCGGCCTCACCCGCTTCCCGCCGCCGAATACCGCGTAGCGCATCGCCTGGTGGAGGCGCGCCGGCCACGCATCGGCAGGGGCGAGCAGCCTGTTGAGCGCGCCGTCGACGCGCTCCCGCTCCTCCGTCAGGAATGCGGCGAGATCCACACTCACTCCACTTCGGGCGCGAACGGGGCGGTCTTCGGCTCCTCGCCCTCAGCCGCCTCAGCCAGGAGCTGCTCCACGCGCCGCTCGACGCCCTCCAACTGGGCGCGGCAGCGCTTGGCGAGCTTCACTCCGCGTTCGAACAGCTTCAAGGCCTCCTCGAGGCCAACGCTTTCGTCCTCGAGCTTTGCAACGACCTCCTCGAGCTCCTCAAGTGCCTGCTCGAACGATTCCTTGGTCATTTGCCCTCCAAGAGGCGAGTTGACAGTTCACAGTTAACAATTGACAGCAAAGACATCACCGAACACCAGGAACGGCCCAGGAGCTGACTCCGCGGACTGTCGACTGTCAACTGTCAACTGTCTTCTCCTCCTCGTCGAACAGCGAGCCCTGGCTGCCGTTGATGCGCCCCAGGACCAGCGACCGGAGATGCCCAGTCGCGAACGTCGTCACGACGCGCTCGCCGGCGTTCACCCCGGCGGCGTCGGTCAGCGGTTTCGGGTCTCCCTCTCGGGTCGTGACCGAGTAGCCGCGCTCCAGAACCCGACGCGGCGACAGCGCGCCGAGCGCCCGTTCGCCGCCGGCCAGCTCGAGCCGGCGTCGGGCGACGAGCGAGCGCAGCCGCTCGCCGGCCACCGCGAGACGCGCGGTGATGAGTTCGCGGCGGCGCGGGGCCCCGAACCGGACCGGCCAGCGGTACAGGTGCGCCGTTGCCGCCTCCGTGCGACGGTGGCGCCGTGCGACGAGAGAGCGCAGGAGCTGCGGCAGCGCTTCGAGGCGCTGGAGCAGCTGATCCAGCTCCTTGAGCCGCAGCGGCAGCCGCGCCAGGCCGCGCGCCCCCTCGAGCCCGCGGAGGCGCAACTGGGCGTGCTCGAGTTTCCGGGTGAACGCGCTGGCCACGCCGTCCCGCGCGGTTTCGGTCCGCCGCTGCTGCCGCTCGAGCGCGGCGACGACCAGTTCGCCGGCCTGGGTCGGGGTCGCGGCGCGCACGTCGGCGACGAAGTCTGCGATGGTGAAATCCACTTCGTGGCCCACACCGGAGATCACCGGCACCGGGGAGGCGGCGATGGCGCGCGCCACAATCTCCTCGTTGAAGGCCCAGAGGTCCTCGAGGGAGCCGCCGCCGCGAACCACGAGGACGACGTCCACCAGTCCGGACCGGCCCAGGTAGCGCACGGCCCGTGCGATCTCGCCTTCGGAGCCCTTTCCCTGCACGCGGACGGCGTAGAGGAGCACCGACAGACGCTCCCAGCGGGAAAGCACCTTCAGCACGTCGCGCACCGCCGCACCGCTCGCCGAGGTCACGAGGCCGAGCCTCTGCGGCAGCGCCGGTAGCGGGCGCTTGCGCTCCGCCGCGAACAGCCCCTCGGTTTCGAGCTTGGCTTTCATCTGCTCGAACGCGAGCTGCAACTCGCCGATCCCCTCCGGCTGCACCTCGGCGACGATGAGCTGCAGTGAGCCGCGCTGGGGGTATACCTCGATCGTGCCGCGCAGCAGCACCGCCTGGCCGTCCGCCAGCTTGAACCTCAACCTGTCGGCGCGCGCGGCCCACATCGCGCAGGAGAGCTGGCCCTCGCCGTCCTTGACCTGGAAGTAGCGATGCCCCGATGCGGCGACCTTGACGCCGGAGAGCTCCCCCCGCACCCAGACCTCGCCGAAGCCGCCCGCGAGCGTGGCGTTGATCTCGCCGATCAGCTCGCCCACTCCGTAGGTGCGCGCGCTCACGTGGTCGCCTCCTCGACCTGACCGACGCCCGCACCCATCAGGACAAGCGTCGTGTACTGCACGTTGGCAAACCAGAAGTTGTACTCGAAAAGGCCGGCGATCGAGATCGCCAGCACCGACGCGAGCGAGGCCGCGACGGCAGCCCGCCGCCTCTCCGATAGCCGCGGGAGGCCCCTCCACGTCACCGTGAAGAACGCACCCATGAGCCAAAGGTAGGCAGCCAGCGCCGGCAGTCCTCGTTCGGCGGCGATCTGTACGATGTTGTTGTGAAGGTGCGGCACGCTCCAGCGCGGCGCGTCATCGCGACGGTAGAGCGGGTAGAGCCGATCCACCATGTCGAGCCCGACACCCGTGATCGGGTGGTCACGGATCATCTGGACGCCGGAGATCGCCATGCAGACCCGGTCGTAGTTGGCGGACTGCCGCAGGTCGAAGATAGAGACGACCCTGTCGAGCACCGAGCGCGGGAAGACGAGCCATAGCGCCAGTGCGAGGACCGGATAGAGGAGAAGAAGGCGACGGCGCCACACGGCGGCAAGCAGCAGGAGCGCGGCGGTGAGCCCCACCCAGGCGTTGCGCGTGTACGACAGAAGAAGCGCTACCGGGCCGAGCAGCGCCGGCGGCAGCAGCAACCACACGCGCCGCGCCGGGTTGAGCAGCAGCTCGGCGATCGCTACTACCGCGCCGAGCAACACGCAGCCGGCGAACAGCATGTAGTGGGAGAGCGGTCCCTGGATCCGATGCTCGAGATCGTTGGCGCCCTGCGCGTACTGGATGATCCCCCAGACCGCCAGGATCGTCGTGGCCACCGCCAGGGCCGCAACCAGGCGTTTCCACCAGACGTGGTCGATGAGTGCGGCCGAAAGTGGTACCAGGAGAAGCACGGCGAGCCGCGGCGTCTTGTCAAGACTCTCGAGCGGATCCAGCGAGAACAGCACCGAGATCAGCGATGCGGCGGCGAAGAGCACCAGCGGCAAAACGAGAACCCGGGCGAACGGCCGCCCGCGCAGCTCACCCAGGCGCCACGCCCTCCAGGCCGCGACCGCGGCAACGACGAGCAGAGGGTTGGCGATCCCGAGCCGCGAAGACGTGGCCGCGGCCGCCACGATCGAGCCGGCGGCGAGCGCGCTGACGCGCGCGGAGCGGTTCGGGGCTCGCTCCTCCAACGGGTCTCACCCCGCGGCGGGGAGTGCCTCGTCGATCAGCATGACGGGGATGTCGCTGACGATCGGATACACGCGGCGGCAGTTGGCGCACCGGAGCCCCTCTCGGACCTCCGGAACCTCGTCGCGGAACTTCTCCCGGTACCGTTCCACCAGCATTGCGCACTCCTCCGGCGGCAGCGGGACCAGTTCCACGTCCGCCTTGCACGCCGGACAGACGAGAATCTCCAACAACTGAGGATCAACCGGCATGTCGGCCTCCCCAGGCATGCTACCACTGGTACGGCAGTCGACAGCCTCCGCCCACCCACCCGCCCAGTTGACAGTCGACAGTCCCTCTGAAGACAGTTGACAGCTTCCGCCTAACCGCCCGCCCAGTTGACAGTCGACAGTCCCCCACCCATCCAAGAGACGATGGAAGGGAAGGAGCTGTTGGTTTCTGACTGTCAACTGTTGACTGTCAACTGTTGCTTCCTGGCTTCTGACTGTCAACTGTCAACTGTTGACTGTCAACTGTTGCTTCCTGGCTTCTGACTGTCAACTGTCAACTGTGAACTGTCAACTGCCCTGTCGGCTAGTATTACACCGATGCGCGTGCTGCACCTCGTCGCCGCGGACCGCTGGACAGGCGCCGCCGCTACGGCCCTCCAGCTCGCGGAGGCGCTCCGTGCCGCTGGGGTCGAGTGCGTGTTCGCCTACCGGCCGGGACGCAACCTCGAGGACCTTCTGGGCGGCGTTGATTGGTGCCGTCCCATCCTCGCCAAGGAACGGACGCTCGGTGACGTGTGGGCGGCAATCGCCCGCGTGCGCGCGCTCGCCTCGGACCACGACATCGTCCATGCCCACCTCCCGCACGATCACCTGCTGGGCCGCCAGGCGCTCAGGGGATCGGGCAAACCCCTCATCCGGGGCGTCCACCACCTCGGCCATCTCCGGCCTGACCCCTTCCACCGCTGGCTGTTCCGCGGGACCGCGGCTGCCAGTCTCTCGAACTCGGCAATGCTCGCCGCTTGCAGAAGGCTGCCCACCCTACGCGGCGTTCCCGCGCGGGTACTGCCCGTCGCCCTCGAGGCGCGGTTCCGGCCCGGCGGCGACCGCGCCGGCGTGCGAGAGCGTCTCCGGATTCCGCCCGAAGCCCTCGTGGCGGGCACGATCGGCAAGCTGGACCGCGGCCGCGGTCACGACCTGTTCATCCATGCGCTCGCCGCGACGCCCGGCGTGTGGGGGATCGTGATCGGCAAGGGCCCGCACGTTGAGGCTCTCCAGAAGCTCGCCAGCAGGCTCGGCGTCGCGGGTCGCCTCGCCTTCCCTGGTTACGTCGAGGCAGGGCTCGAGGACCTCTACGCCGCGATGGACGTTTTCGTCTTCCCCTCCGCCGGTTCCGATCACGCGCACCGCGCGATCGCGGAGGCCGCAGGGTGCGGCATTCCGACGGTTGCGGCGGACGTGCCCGGCGTTCGTGATCTCATCGAGCCGGGCGTCACCGGTGACGTGTACCCGGCGAACGATGCCGCGGCGCTGGCGGTGCGGATTGCTTCGTGGGCTCACGATCCGGCCAGAGGTCGGGCGGGCGGCGCAGCCGCTGCGGCCAAGGCGCGCTCGTTGTGGACCCCGCAGCGCCTCGCCGCCGAGGCCCTTGAGCTCTATCGGAGCGTTGTCCCGGGCTGCACGTAGTGTCTCGAATTTGAGACAGCTTCCCATTAACTCGGTCGCCTCTTGACACGTCGTGTTGAGGGAGTTAGAGTCCAAACGAAAACATAGCGAGCGTTCGTTTTGTGGGAGGTTCCGGTGGGCGCGGGAATGAAAAGGCAGAAACGGCACTCCCGAAGCGGTCCTGGCCTCTGCCCGTCTCATCGCCTGAAGATCACGGCCCGAGAGGCTAAACCCGAAAGCCCTCGGGCCTCCGAGTCTTTGGCCCCATTCAACGAGGAAAGGGCGTACGACGCCCGGGAGGAGACGATGCACATGCGAGTATTTTCCAATCTACGCGCGCGGCGGGGGTTTGGTGCCCTCGCCTTCGCGGCCTGCGTGGTCGGACTGCTGATCGCGGGTCCGGCCCTTGCGCAGGTTAACAACGCGGCGGTCGAGCTGCAGGTCTCGGACAGCGGCAAGCTGCCGTTGCCCGGCGTGACAGCCAAGCTCACGAACCCCGCCACCGGCCTGATGCGGACGGAGCCAACCGATGCCGCGGGCATCGCGCGCTTTGCCGCACTGCCGCCGGGAACGTACACGATCCGCATCGAGCTCGAAGGGTTTGTCCCGGTTTCCGAGGAGAACCTCGAGCTTCGGGTCGGACAGACGCTGCGGATCAACGCTGCGATGCAGCTCGCCAAGACCAAGGCGGAAGTGGTCACCGTGACCGCGCAGGCGCCGCTCGTCGACGTGGTGAAGACCGACTCCTCGACCAACATCATCCCGGAACAGATCCAGTCGCTGCCGGTGCCGGACCGTGACTTCCAGAAGTTGGCATTCATCGTCCCGGGCGTCGAGCGCGAGCGCGGCGCCTACCGTTTCATCAGCGGCGACCCGGTGATCGGCGCCGGGGGCAACGCCTCGCAGGCCACGATCATGGTGGACGGCGTCGACTTCACCGACCCGGCCCTGGGCCTTGCGCGGGTACAGTTCTCGCAGGACGCAATCAGCGAGTTCAGGGTCATCAACAACCGCTTCGACACGGAGATCGGCGGCTCCGCCGGCGGCGCGCTCTCGATCGTGACGCGCTCCGGAACCAACAACCTCATGGGGACGGTCTTCGGCTACTATCGCGCCGACAGCCTGCGAGCCAAGGGAGCGCTGGATTTGCCGTGTGGCAGTAATACGGGGTGCAGTAACTACGACCGCGGGCAGTACGGTTTCACGCTCGGCGGACCGATCCAGAAGGACAAGACCCACTTCTTCCTGTCGACCGAGTACGTGAAGACCGATGACGTCCCGCTGCACTTCCGTCCGGGCGGCGCATTCGCCTCCCAGGCGGCGGACGTGCCGCACCCGTGGGATCAGACGATGGCGTTCGGCAGCATCGATCACTCGGTGTCCGATAGTCAGCAACTGACAGCCAAGTTCACCTACGAACGCTACCGTGAGGATAACTTCCACGTCGGCGGTGTTTCCGACCAGTCGTGGGGGAACCAGCTCAACCGCGACAACTGGAACCTCACCCTCGGGCACACCCTTGCCCCGAGCCCCAACTACCTGAACGAACTTAACCTCCAGATTGGTGGCCGCAAATACGAGGAGCCGACCAACTCGAACGCTCCGGAGGAGTGGTTCTCCGTGGGCAACACGCTCAAGACCGGAACGAACACCACCGGCGACATCCTCGGCGATGGCACCCAGTGGGAGATCCGCGACACCGCCCACCTCTTCGGCGACAAGCACGACCTGAAGATGGGCCTCTCCCTCCAACACGTCAAGGAAGAATCCGACATCCCCACGTTCTCGAACGGGACGATCGTCTACCTCACCGACACCCGCGCCCTCCCGATCGAGTATCTGTACGGTGTCGGGTCCGCCGACGTCAACATCAGCACGAACATCTTCGGCGTGTTCATCCAGGACGACTGGCGGATGGCGCCCAACTTCACGTTCGACTACGGGCTGCGCTGGGACCTCGACACCAACGGCAACGACCCCGACTTTCGTTCCCCACTGGTCCCCAACGGCCGCAAGCGCGACACCGACAACTACCAGCCGCGTCTTGGCTTCTCTTGGGACGTAGCCGGTGACGGGCAGAACCTGGTCCGTGGCGGCGTCGGCCGCTTCGTCGGCCGCTTCCTACTGGTTCCGGCGTTCACCGAGCTTCAGCAGAACGGCTTCACGGGGCGCAAGCTCTACACGCGGGTCAGCGGGATTCTGTTCGGCTTGCCGCCATCAACCTGGCTGGACCCCAACAACCTGACCACCACCGGGATCGCGCTGCCGCCGTCGATCACGATGCTCGCCCAGGACTACAAGAGCCCGTACGCGGATCAGGCCACCCTCGGGTGGACGACGCGACTGGGCGGCACCGGGTTGTTCTTCGACACTGAAGCGGTTTACGACAAAGGCCACGACGAGATCTTCGTGACGGACACCAACTGGTCGGGCAACGCCACCCACACCCGCCTCAATCCCAGCTACACGAACATCGCCACCTACACCAACGACGGCCACTCAGAGTACAAGGCGCTTGTGTTCAGCCTCAACGGAACGCTCAAGGGCGGCAACCTGATCACCGCCTCGCTGACCATCGCCGACAAGAAGAACCTCTCCGACGATTTCAGCCCCGCGTACACCTCCGGCTACCCCAACGACCCGGGGAACCCTGAGGGCGAATGGGGGCGCAGCCAGTCCAACGAGCGCTATCACGTGGTCGTGTCCGGCGTGTTCAAGCTCGGCTGGGGCATGACCGCGGCGCCGATCTTCGAGTACGGCTCGGGCCAGCCCTGGACGAAGCGCCTCGGCTATGACTACAACGGCGACGGTTACAACTCCGACCGCGCCCCGGGAGTGGAGCGCAACGGCGAGAACGGGCCGGTTTACCGGAACGTCTCGCTCAGGATCACCAAGGCGTTCTCTCTCCCCTCCGCCGGGCGTTTCGAGATCATCGCGGAGGCCTTCAACCTCTTCAACACCGTCAACTACGACGTGACCTCGGTCAATGCCGGTCAGTATCTGGGTGGACCGACGATCGCCAACCCGAAAGCCGCCTATGTCCCCAACCCGCTGTTCGGCACGTATAGCGCGACTCTTCCGGCGCGGGAGATCCAGCTCGGCGTGAGGTGGTCCTTCTAGCAGCAACGCTCCGGGCGCAGGGCATTGGGGTCCGAGCCCCCGGCCCTGTCCCGAAACACGCAGTGGTCCGGAAACCGGGATGACCGGTCCGGGACTAAGGTCCGGCAAAGCAGAGAAGGAGGCGTGTGTGTCCATGGAAACTGGACTTAAGGGAAAGGTCGTCATCGTTACCGGGGCGGCGGCCGGAATCGGTAGGGCCACCGCGGGTCGGTTTGCCCAGGAAGGCGCTCGGGTCGCCGCGTGGGACGTCAGCGACGGCAAGGCCGATGAGCTTGTGAAGGAACTCCAGGCCGCGGGCGGCGAGGCTCTCTTCGCCAAGGTGAACGTCGCCGACGCCGCCTCGGTCGCCTCGGCCACCGAGACCGTCGCCGCGCGGTGGGGGCGGATCGACGTGTTGGTCAACAACGCCGGGATCGTGCGCGACGCCCAGCTGGTCAAGTACAAGGACGGCGCGGTCGTATCCACGATGACGGACGAGGCGTGGGACGCGGTCATCGCCGTAAACCTCAAGGGCGTGTTCCTGTGCACGCGGGCCGTCGTCCCTCACATGATCAAGGGCGGCGGTGGAGTGATCCTGTCCGCGTCGTCGGTGGTGGGGCTGTACGGGAACTTCGGGCAGACAAACTACTCGGCCACGAAGGGTGGGCTCATCACGATGACAAAGACGTGGGCGCGCGAGCTGGGGAAGTTCGGGATCCGCGTCAACGCGGTCGCTCCGGGATTCATCGCAACCGAGATCCTCTCGGCCATGCCGGAGAAAGTCATCGAGAACATGGTGGCACACACGCCCATCGGCCGCATGGGCAAACCGGAGGATATCGCCAATACCTACGTGTGGCTCGCATCCGACAGCGCGACCTTCGTTCACGGCGCGACGATCTCGGTGGACGGCGGAATCGTACTTGGGACGTGAGGAGAGAACGGTAAAAAGAAAGAGGAAAAGGGGAAACGTGAAAGGGAAGACGAAAGACGGGCGCCTGACCGCGGCGGTGCCTGACGGCTGTAACACCCGGTGAGTCCTGTTTCGGCCTTCCCTTTGCCCTTTGACGTTTCACCTTTGCCCTGGAGAATCGAGGTCAATGTGGCCAGAATTGCAAACATCGTAGCTACCGGGCGTTACCTGCCTGAGCGAGAGGTGACCAACAACGAGCTCCGCGCGAAGTTCGACGCTGCCGTCCCCGAGTTCGTGGACAAGATGGAGGCCTCAAGCGGCATCAAGAGCCGCTGGTGGGTGCCGGACGACTGGGCGACGTCGGACGTCGCACTGCCGGCCGCGCGGCAGGCGCTCGAGCGTGCCGGACGCAAGCCTGAGGAGGTCGATCTCATCATCCTGGGGACCGACTCCCCCGACTACATCAGCCCGGCGACATCGGTTGTGCTCCAGCACAAGCTCGGCGCGAAGAACGCCGGCACGTTTGACGTGGGCTGCGCCTGCGCGTCGTTCCCCACGGGGCTCGCGATCGCCGCGGGGATGATCGCCACCAACCCCGGACTCAACGTCGTGCTCGTCGTCGGCGTCTACCTGATGCACAAGCTCACGAACCCCAACGACCCCATGATCTTCTTCTACGGTGACGGAGCCGGTGCCGCGGTGCTGGAACCCCGCGAGACCCCCGGCTTCGTGTCCTCGGCGTCCCAGGCGGGCGGCGAGTACCACAAGCACTGGGGGATCTACTCGGGTGGAACCTACGAGCCGGCGAGCGTGGAGTCGGTCAACGCCGGCCGCACGACCGTCAAGATCCTCGACCGCTACCCACCGGAGATCAACCACGAGGGGTGGCCGCGTCTCACCCGCCGCGTCGCGAAAGAGGGCGGTTTCAAACTCTCGGATATCGACTTCATCATCTTTACACAGGTGCGCAAACCGTCCATCGAACTGGTGATGGCGGATCTTGGCTTGCCGCTCGAGAAAACCCACACGATCATGGACAAGTGGGGGTACACCGGCTCGGCGTGCATCCCGATGGCGCTCGACGACGCAATCGGCAAGGGCAAGATCCACTCGGGCGACCTGGTTGTGTTCATTGGGTCGGGCGTGGGGTACAACCAGGCCGGCGCTGCGTTCAGAATGCCATGAAGACCGGGGTCTGGGGTCCGAGGTCCGGGAACCGAGAAACACCCGGCTGCGCGCCGAGTTGGTCGGGGGTTTCCGGTCCCCAGGAGCGGGAATGCGTGCAAGGATGATCGTGCTCATTGCGATCGTGGCGGTCGTCGCGGCGGCCGGGGCGTGGGCGGGGTGGATGCTGCGGTACCGCCCTCTCACGGTGTTCGCCTGGCAGACACGGCTTGCCCTGCGCACCTCGGGGCTGCGAAAGGTCCGGGTCGCGGCTCCGGCAGGTCCGCAGACGGTGTTCGTCGGCGGCAGCGGCCCGGTGGTCGTGCTCCTGCACGGCGCCGGCGACACGGCGGGCACCTGGTTCAAGGTCGTGCCGGAACTGATGGGGTCCCGGACGCTGATCGTCCCGGACCTCGCCGGACACGGCGACAGCGCGCCACGCACCGGCCCGATCGACTTCAAGGACGTGATGGAAGGCGTCGAGGCCGTCCTCGATGCTCTGACACCGCGGCAGAAGGTGGTGCTGGTGGGGAACTCGCTCGGGGCCTGGGTCGCGATGCTCATCGCCCAGCGGAACCCGGAGCGCGTCTCGCTCGCGGTTTGCGTGGACGGCGGCGCAATCCGGGGGAGCAACCTGCATGCCCGCGTGCTGCCGCGAAACCGCCACGAAGCCCGTGAATCGGTCGAGCAGACGCGCGACCGCAGAAGCCCGCACGTGCCCGATTTTGTGCTCGACGACATCGTGCGCCAGGCCCACCAGGGGTCGCTCGCCCGCTTCGCCGCCACCGAGGCGACAATGAACCACTACCTGCTCGACGAGGCGCAGCTACGTGAGATTGCGGTGCCGGTTCGGCTGATCTGGGGCAGGTCCGACCGCCTGGTCCCCCTGGACTATGCGGCCCGCATGCACGCAGCACTCCCATCGGCGGAGCTGGTTGTGCTCGACGGGTGCGGCCATGTCCCACAGCTCGAATGCCCCGCAGCGTTCGTTGCTGCCCTGCGCAATGCGCTGGAACTGGAGAAGAAGTGAAGAGTTAAGAGTGAAGAGT
>Ga0182021_10000125_pt1 | contig 69582 bp, 65 predicted proteins | sample 612E3MmetaG_FD_120493 | JGI IMG/M metagenome (GOLD analysis project Ga0182021, IMG submission 120493) | Permafrost microbial communities from Stordalen Mire, Sweden - 612E3M metaG (Illumina Assembly) | ecosystem: Environmental > Terrestrial > Soil > Wetlands > Permafrost | place: Sweden...
CAGCTCGCCGCGCCAGTCGCTGTCGTTGAAGGGCGGATTGGCCAGGACGTAGTCCGCCTTGAGGTCCGGGAAGGCGTCGGCGTGGAAGCTGTCGCCCTGGGCGATGTTGGCGCCGATGCCGCGAATGGCGAGGTTCATGTTGGCCAGACGCCAGGTGGTGTAGTTGGACTCCTGACCGTAGATGCTGATGTCGCCGACGCGGCCGCGATGTTCCTCGATGAACTTCTCGCTGCTGACGAACATCCCGCCCGAACCACAACAGGGGTCGTAGACGCGGCCCTTGTACGGCGCCAGCATCTCGGCGAGGACGCGGACGACTCGGCTGGGCGTGTAGAACTGGCCGCCCTTCTTGCCCTCGGCGCTGGCGAACTGGGCGAGGAAGTACTCGTACACGCGGCCGAGAATGTCCTTGGCGCGATCCGCCGGGCTGCCGAGGCCGATGTCGGATACGAGGTTGATGAGCTGGGCCAGGCGGGCCTTGTCGAGGCCGGGGCGAGCGAAATCCTTCGGGAGGACGCCCTTTAGCGTGGGGTTCTCGCGCTCGATGGCGTCCATGGCGTCGTCGACCGTGCGGCCGATCGTCGGCTGGGGAGCTTGGGCCTTGAGGTGGGACCAGCGGGCCTCGCGCGGGACCCAGAAGATGCTCGCGGCCTTGTACTCGTCGGGGTCTTCGGGGTCTGCGCCTTCGCCTGCGGCGGCGGCGGCGGCCAGCTCGGCGTGCTTGGCCTCGAAGGCGTCGCTGATGTACTTGAGGAAGATGAGCCCCAGGACGATGTGCTTGTACTCCGCGGCGTCCATGTTGTTGCGAAGGGCGTCGGCGGCCTGCCAGAGCTTGGCCTCGAGGCCGTTGGTGGCGCTGGTCTCGGGCGAGGCGGCGCCGGCCGTTCGCTGGCCTGAGGCGCGGCTGGTTCGAGCTCCGCGAGGGCTCACATTCGACCCCCAAGTTGGGACGCCAATCCGGGCGCGCCACCACGACGGAGCGCGGTACACCCGGACTTGTCCAGCCTACTCCGCACGGGCGCCCCGGTGGGCAGCCATTTGTACGCAAAGAGGACGCGGAAGCCCCAGGTGATCGCGAGTGAATAGCCGCTGGCTACCGTCCGCGGCGTGGTCGAGTACACCTGGGATCCCGACAAGGAGATGGAGAATGTCCGGAGACGGGCGTCTCATTCGCCGAGGCCAAGACGGTGCTGCGCGGGCATCTCAAGTTCACGTGGTTCGACGAACTGCACTCGACCGACGAGCTGCGGTTCAAGACGATCGGCTACTCGGATCTTGGCCGGCTCCTGGTGGTGGTAACCTCCGAGGACGGGGTTCGACCCCGGATCATTTCCGCATGGCGCGCCTCGAAGCGCGAACGTGATGCGTACCATCGACGACGGTAACCCCGACTTCGCCGACATCCTTGAGTCCGGGAAGGTGGAGATCGGACGGTATGCCAGGATGGAAGCCGATGGCTTCGGCATCGTCATCGACGGAGCGGTCGAGTACTCGCTCCGGCTGATCCCCTCCAACAAGATCCTTGGCCGTTTCGCGTCCACGCACGAGGCCTGGCCGGCCGTCCTTGCCGCCGTTGAGCGCGGGATGCCCGCGAAGTGCCTCGTCCTCGACTGGCACTGGGCGAACGGCAGGCGTGGACGGGTCAGTTCTGGTCGCCTGTTGGTCATGACCGCTCGGTCCGGCCTCGGGCTAGACGCGATCCAGCACAGCTTGCGAGCAGCCAGCTAGTCGCTGCTTCGGCCACGGACTAGCATCGCGCCCCTCTCGTAGAATGACGCGCAATGCTGCACATTCGGTCTGTCGAAGTTGCGGATGACTACTGGCTTCGTTTGAGCTTGTCGGACGGGACCACCATTGAGCGAAACGTCCGAGAACTCCTGAGGGGGCCAGTCTTCGAGGGGCTGCGGACCGACTACGCCGAATTCCGGCGTGCCCGCGCTCGCCATGGAACAGTCGAATGGCCCGGCGAGCTCGACCTTGCCCCAGAGACTCTCATCTGGGACGGCCGGCCGCCAGTGGGCGATCCGGGACCGCCGGCAGCTCGATTATCCCTACGCCACCCGTAGGGGCACACGATCCGCTGAGGGGACGTCATGCAAGGGCTCCGCATCCAGGCGCGATCTGGCGGTGTTGCTCGGGCGACCCGCCTCGGCCTGGCATGCCTGCTCGTCGCCCTCGCGCTCAGCGGCTGCTGGTGGAACTCGTCCACGCCGGAGCCGACCGCTCGCGAGGGCCAGACCGCGACGCTGCTCACCGACGGTCGCGTGCTCATCGCGGGAGGCTGGAACATCAATGTCCTGGTGGTTCTCTCCTCAGCCGAGCTGTACGACCCCAAGACCGGCACCTTCAGCCCCACCGGCTCCATGGCCACCGCCCGCACCGGCGACACCGCGACCCTGCTCGCCGACGGCCGCGTCCTCATCGCCGGAGGACGGACTCTGGACGGGAGGACCTGGCATCTGCTCTCCTCAGCTGAGCTGTACGACCCGAAGACCGGCACTTTCAGCCCCACCGGCTCTATGGCCACAGCTGTCACCGGCCCCGCCGCGACGCTGCTCTCCGACGGTCGCGTCCTCGTCTCCGGGGGCGACGCCGGCGGGTCCGCGATGGTCTCCTCGGCTGAGCTGTATGACCCCAAGACCGGCACCTTCAGCCCCACCGGGTCGATGGCTGCCGGTCGGGTCGGCCATATCGCGACGCGGCTTTCCGACGGCCGCGTACTGATCACCGGGTACGCGAACCCGGCCGAGCTGTACGACACGGCGACCGGCACCTTCAGCGCCACCGGCTCGACGACTACCGACGGCACCGCGACGCTTCTTTCTGACGGCCGCGTACTGATGACCGGATACGTGAACCCCGCCGAGGTGTACGACCCGGCGACCGACACCTTCAGTCCCACCGGCTCGACGGTCGTCGCTCGAGGAGGCGCGACCGCCACGCTGCTCTCGAACGGGCGCGTCCTCATCGCCGGAGGTAGCGCCACCGGACCAGTCTCCACCACGTCAGCCGAGCTGTATGACCCGGCGACCGGCACCTTCAGCGCGACGGGCTCGATGGCCACCGGTCGAGTCAGCCATACCGCGACGCTGCTCCCCGACGGCCGCGTCCTCATCGCCTGCGGTACCGCCGGAAACGCCCTGGCCGATTTCGACTCAGCCGAGCTGTATGACCCGGCCAGCGGCACCTTCAGCCCGGCCGGCTCGCTGGCCACCCCCAACCCTCACTAGCCGCCAGGCTCTCGGCGGCCAGCTCTCGGCGGCCGGCTCGCGGCGTCACAATAGCGGTCGAGCATACTCGGCCAGGGTCGCCAGGGAGAGCGAAAGCAGTGCATCGACCAAGGGGCGAACTGCGCGTCATAACCGGCCCCATGTGCTGCGGCAAGAGCGAAGAGACGATGCGGGAGCTGCGCCGCGCCGTGATCGCGGGCCGGCACGTGCTCCTCCTTCGCCCGTCCGTAGATACCCGAACCGATACGGACCAGGCCCGCAGCCGATCGGGAATGACGTTCCCCGCCCAGACCCTGACGGGCTCGGCGCAGATCCTGCCGGCGGTCGAGGCGGCGGGCGCCGACTTCGTAGCCCTCGAAGAGGGCCAGTTCTGGGACGATGGGATCTTCGCCGCCGTTCAAACGATGATCGACAAACGCCTCGTGGTGATCGTCAACGGCCTCAACCAGGACTACCTGGGCCGGCCATTTGGGCCCATGCCGACTCTGATGGCTCTCTCTGACGAGGTGAGGAGCCTCAAGGCGATCTGCCAGGTCTGCGGCGAGGAGGCCACCAAGACGCAGCGCCTCCACGCGGACGGTTCGCCCGCCGGACCGGACGAGCAGCTCATCCTTCCGGGCGGGTTCGAGCAGGACCAGGTGGTCGATCGATACGAGGCGCGCTGCCGGCTGCATCACGTGATCGGGCCAAAGCACCAGCGGCGGCGCTAGCGGTGGCTCAGCCGCCCGCGCCCCGGCCCGCTCAATAGGGCGCCGATTCGGCCTGGAGCCACCGATCAGACCTGCCGGGATGAGGCAGCTCTGGCGAGGTAGACAGTCCACGCCACGGCGAGGACCGGCTCAGCGGCGAGGATCAGAATCACCGACACGCTTGCCGTACCCCAGTTCCACGGAATCAGTGCGAGCGCCGTTCCCTGACCGAAACCCAGGGCGATCGTCGCCACGACGTTCGAGATCCTCCGCTCCCATCGGCCCTTTGGGCTATTCGAAGGGCTCGCTATCTGTCGCGCGATCTTTGGGACCCACGTCCCTCCCCGGTTGACGACCAGGACACTCGAGAAGCTGACGAACCAGAACGCAAAGGCTGTGGTCAAGGCAAGAGCGGTGAGATCTGACATGAACCTTCCCCTACTTGGAGTTCGCGCCCTGCACGAGCAGATTCCGGAGGAATCTGAGGAGGTTGTTCCAGGCTCCGTCTCCAGAGAGCCCTTGACGTCGTGTAACGCTCCCTAACGGCCGAGGATCTCGCGACGGAACCAGATCGCAACCGCGACGAACGCGCCAACGAGGAACACCACCGCCCCGACGTCGAGAATCGCGAAGTAGGCCGTCGACTCCTTTGTCTGGCCCGTCACCGCGAGCGCTAGCCCTCCGGCCACCCAGAACATGCCGATGCATGCGGCCAGGGCGTCGTCGATCATGATGCGGCCTTGTCGCACCGCGAACAGGCGCCGAGCCCAGGCCGGGGGATCGTTCCAAACGCCGGTCGGATGCTCGCGCTGGGTACCGCGGCCAAGACGCGACGCAATGAGAAAGCCCGCTCCGAAGAAGATCATGACGGTCGGGGTTACCATCGGCGACTCCTATCGGACCTGCCGAGACGACGCAGCTCTCGCGAGGTAGACGGTCCACGCCACGGCGAGGACCGGCTCAGCGGCGAGGATCAGAGTCACCGACACGCTCGCTCGGCCCAAGTTCCAAGCAACTAGTCCGAGCGCCATCGCCTGACCGAAAACCAGGGCGATGGTCGCCACGACGTCCGAGATCCTCCGCTCCCAACGGCCCTTTGGGCGATTCGAAGGGCTCGCTATCTGTTGCACGATCTTTGGGACCCACGTCCCTCTCCGGTTGGCGACCAGGACACTCGAGAAGCCCACGAACCAGAGCGCCCAGGTAGTCGTGCAGACAAGAGCGACGAGATCAGACATGAACCTTCCCTACTTGGATGACGCAGCTCTGGCGAGGCCGGTAGACGCTAGGCCACGGGAACGCGAACCAGAGCAACCTCCGGGTCGCGCATCGCCATCAGCGATACGCCGATGCCATACGTCAGGAACTGGCCTTCCGGCGTCAGCTCGATCACGCAGCTCTCGGCCAGCGTCGGCGGCAGAAGCCGGGCGAACTTGGGCGGCAGCGAATCCCGGTCGAGCATGCAGGGCTCTCCCACGTGCGCCCTGGCACGGAAGCTGATAGCTGCCGGCGGGATCGGGAAGAGCGAGGCCAGGATCCCGCCGCGGCGGACCGGTACCGTGAGGGCAACGAGCTGATCCTCCGCGATGGTGCGCGCCTTCCAGCTGCTTGCCGCGACCACTACCACGAGGCGCCGTCCCTTGGTCCCGTACACAACGCCGCTCGATCGCGGTTCGCCGGAGGCGGTGACGTGACTCATAACCGCGAACGTGTGCTTGTCCAGCGTTCGCCAGACTTCCTCGACGGTGAGGCGTGGCGAAGTCTGGGCGGACGTTGCGGTGCTCATGGCTGCCTCCGAGCGTTGGTTCCTGACGGCAAAAGGCTACTCGGTAGAGCGGGACGCGGTGACGACGTAGCCGATAGGCGGCCCCGGGGCCGGGCGCCGGCTTAGGTTGCCGGGCCCGGCTCCCAGAGGCTCCGGAGCCCTACATGTAGTAGCCGGTGATGTCGAGGATGACGTCGGTGCTCGCACTCCCGGCGCCACCCACGACGAGGGTGACCTGGCGCTCCGCCGTTCCGGCCCCGAGGCTGACTACACCGCCGGCCGCGATCGTCGCCCCAGAAGCCGTCCAGTTGATCGTCGAGGCCGTAACGGTCGTTGTCGTGCCCGGCAGGACGGAGACGAAGCCGGGGTTGCCGGTGGTGGTCACCGTGAGCGTGAACGAGATTGCCCTGGCCCCCACGGGGATAGCGTTGGGGGTGGTCACCGCGCCGGTGTTGACGTTGATCGCGTCCTTCACGTTGATCGTGCGGGGCGCCCCCTGGACGATCTTGCTGCTGAACCGGGAGTCGAAGACCCGGACCGGGGTTATCGGCACGAACGAGAGCGTCGGCTGCGTGTACTGGAAGATCACCCCGACAAACCCGTTCGTCGAGTCGGTGTCAGAAAGGTCCATAGCCCAACTGTGGCCTGCCGTCAGCGTCAGGCCGCTCGGGAAGGTCCTCGTCGACTGGACGAGCCCGGGCCCATTCGGGGTGGCCGGCAGGGAGTAGGTGGCTGTGTCGGCACCGGTGCTTGTGTCCTGGTCGACCAACTCCCAGGCCTGGTTCGTGGCGCCCGTGGCATAGCCGTAGACATCGATCTGCAAGAGCGTGGCACCCACCGGGAGCCCGAGGGGGGCCAGGATGGGCCAGTTGGCTACGGAGTTGTACTGGTAGTGGATGGGGTTCACGTAGGCGGTAATGACGGTGGCACCCGCGGCGTTGTAGTAGGGGAATGTGTCGGAGTCGCCGAGCGTGCCCATCTTTGCGCCCGGGATGGCAGCCGGCATCGCAACGTTGGTTCCGCCGGAGAGCGTGACTTGGGCACCGCTGCCGGGCTCTAGCACGGGATCCTTGGGACTATCGGCTATGCCGATCGCCGGTAGCGCCAGGAAGACGACCAGAGGGATGCCAACCAACAGCACGCGAAGAGACGACCGCATTGAACACACTCCTGTTCCCACGCACAGGTCGGTTTCGCCAGTAGCTCGGCGCGGTCCCGGCGGCCAGTGTTCGGACCGCGCGTCGAAGCCCCCTGCACCGCCCACATCTTCCCACGGGCGCTGTGCGGCCTTTCTGGCCCCGACGCGGGTTGCCGCGGGTTTCGCTCCATTCACTCGGGCATGCGGCGGCGTCCTACCTGCCTAAGCTGTCAGACAGACAACACGGCCCCTCCCGGAAGTCCCGAGAGGGGCCGTTGCACGCTCAGAGTATGGCTGGCGAGGAAGGATTCGAACCTTCAATCCCCTGATCCAGAGTCAGGTGCCTTACCGTTAGGCCACTCGCCAGCGAGGCAGGGCGAAATCCTATCAGGAAATGCCCTCGCGGCATCCAGTTGCCGGGGTCAGAACGCGCGTTCGACATCCGCCACAGGCTGTGGTATGGTTGTGTTACGGCGCCAGAAGGCGTCGAACCTGCGGCACACGACCACTCCTCTCATCGGTTCTCGGCGAGAAAGGTTCGCTGAGGCCGCGCGAGAAGGAGTTTCTTTTTTGTACGCAGAGACAGACAAGACCCTGACCTGCATCGACTGCAATCAGGAGTTCATGTTCACCGCGAGCGAGCAGCAGTTCTACGCGGATCGTCAGTTCAGCGAGCCGCGCCGCTGCTCATCGTGCCGCGCAGCCAAGAAGGCCGCCCGCGGAGACACCGGCGGCGGCGGTTACTCGAGCGGCGGCTACTCCGGTGGCGGCAACGGCGGCTACGACCGCGGCCCGCGCGAGATGTTCAGCGCCACGTGCTCGAGCTGCGGCCGCGAGGCCCAGGTCCCCTTCCGGCCCACGGGCTCGAAGCCGGTCTACTGCAGCGAGTGCTTCACCAACCAGCGAGCCTCGAGCACCCGCTACTAATCCGCGACTAAACCAAAGGAGCCCGATCACCTCGGGCTCCTTTTCGATTCCGCTCGCGAGAGGTGAGCTCACCTGACCTCGAGCTGCCCGAGGGCGTGGGCCGAGCTCCTGAAGATCTCGGGCTCCGGGCAACGAGGCTAGAATCTCGCCGTGGAATCCGCTCCTGCAGACGGCTGGCTCGTCCGTGACGCCATCCCAGAGATCGACGCCGAGGCATGCCTCGACATCTACGCGCCGTTCATCCGCGACACGTGCGTCTCCTTCGAAGAGATAGTGCCGACGGTTGAACAGTTCCGCGACCGGATGCGCGCCACCATCGCCACGCATCCCTGGCTTGTGCTGGTGGTCGATGGCCGGATCGTGGGCTACGCATACGGATCGCAACACCGGTCGCGAGCCTCGTATCGCTGGGCGGCGGACGTGACGGTCTACGTCGATCCGGCGCACCGCGGCGTCGGTGCCGGCCGCCGTCTCTACTCCGCTCTCCTGGAGCGTCTCCGCCGCCAGGGCTACCAGGTCGCCTGCGGCGGCATCACGCTTCCCAACGAGGCCAGCGTGGGCTTGCATCGGGCCATGGGCTTCGAACCGGTCGGCATCTACCGGCGGATCGGCTGGAAACTGGGCGCCTGGCGCGACGTGATGTGGATGCAACTGGAGCTGGCCCCCGCAACCGACGCCGCCCCACCGGAGCCTCGCGGACCCAGCGACTAGTGCTGCCCTAGCCCTGCCGGCCCTGCGCCTGGAGCTTGGCCCAGGTGTCCTTGAGCGTCAGCGTTCGGTTGAAGACCAGGTGGCCGGGCTTCGAATCGAGGTCCGGGCAGAAGTAGCCCAGGCGCTCGAACTGCACGGTCTCCCCCACCGGCACATCGGCCAGCGACGGCTCCACCTGGCAGCCCACCAGGACCTTCTCCGAGTCGGGGTTCAGGTCGGCAAAGAGATCGCCGTCGGCGCCCGGGTCCGGCCTGGTGAAGAGGTGGTCGTAGAGGCGCACCTCGGCCGCCATCGCGTGGGCCGCGGAGATCCAGTGGAGCGTGGCCTTGGGCCGGCGGCCGTCGGGCGAGTCGCCGCCCCGAGTTGCCGGATCGTACGTGCACCGCAGCTCGGTCACGTTGCCGGCGGCGTCCTTCACGACCTCACGGCACGTGACGAAGTAGGCAGAACGCAGCCGCACCTCGCGGCCCGGCGCAAGGCGGAAGAACTTCGCCGGCGGATCCTCCATGAAGTCGTCCCGCTCGATCCACAGCTCGCGGCCGAAGGCGACCTTGCGCGAGCCGGCGGACGGATCCTCGGGGTTGTTGGCGACGTCCATCTCCTCAGCTTGGCCCTCTGGGTAGTTCTCGATGACCACCTTCAGCGGGTCCAGCACGGCGAAGCGGCGCGCCGACTTCCGGTTCAGCACGTCGCGCACGGCGTGCTCGAGCTGGCCTACTTCGATCGTGTTGTCTGCCTTGGCGACGCCGACCCCGACGACGAAGCCGACGATCCCCTCGGCGGGGTAGCCGCGCCGGCGCATGGCGGCGATCGTGGGCATGCGCGGATCGTCCCAGCCGCGCACGAAACCCTCATTCACCAGGCGAAGAAGGACCCGCTTGGAGAGGACGGTGTAGGTGACGTTGAGCCGGGCGAACTCGATCTGACGTGGCTTGGAGGGAACCGGCAGGTTCTCGATGAACCAGTCGTACAGGGGCCGATGGATCTCGAATTCGAGGCTGCAGAGCGAGTGCGTCACCCCCTCGATGGCGTCCGACTGGCCGTGGGCGAAGTCGTACATCGGGTAGATGCACCACGTGTCACCCGTCCGCGGGTGCTCCGCGTGCAGGATCCGATAGATCACCGGGTCGCGCAGGTTGATGTTCGGCGAGGCCATGTCGATCCGGGCGCGGAGCACGCGGGTACCATCGGGGAACTCGCCCTTCCGCATCCGCTCGAAGAGATCGAGGTTCTCCTCGATCGATCGGTCGCGATGGGGGCTGTTCCTGCCGGGCTCGGTCAGCGTGCCGCGGTGTTCGCGGATCTCGTCCGCGGAGAGGTCGTCCACGTACGCCTTGCCGGCGTTGATCAGGTAGACGGCCCACTCGTAGAGCTGCTCGTAGTAGTCCGACGCGTAGAAGAGGTGCCCGCCCCAGTCGAACCCCAGCCAGTGGATGTCCTCCTGGATGTGGTCGATGTACTCCTGCTCTTCCTTGGTGGGGTTGGTGTCGTCGAAGCGCAGGTTGCAGCGGCCGCCGAAGTCGCGCGCGATGCCGAAGTCGATGGAGATCGCCTTGACGTGGCCGATGTGCAGGTAGCCGTTGGGCTCCGGCGGGAAGCGGGTGACGATCGTCTTGTGCTTGCCGTCCCGCAGGTCGGCGGCCACGATCTCACGGATGAAATCGCTTCGCTCCGGCGCGGCTTCCGAGGGCGAGGTTGGTGGTTCTGCGCTCACGTGGCGACGGCTCCCGACTCGTGGCTCATGGAGAATGCCGCCGGCGAGGCAGTCAGGGCTTGGCCGCTCACCAGCAAGCGTGACTGAGCTTACCGCATCGGGGCCCCTCGGCCACGTCGCGACCGACTCGCCGGATGGCGAACCGGCCGCGGTATAGCTAGGGGCGGCCCGTGCCCGAGGCTCCGGACCGCCCTCGATCGGCTGCCAGACCCTGCGTCAGCCTGCCGAGTCGATCACCAGTTCGGGCATCGGGCCTGCAGGCTGCCTGAGATCGATGCCGTGAAGCTCTTTGGCCTGCGCGAGGAACCACACGGTGAACGGGTCCGTCGAGTTGACGAAGCGGCCGAAAGCCTCGGCGGGGTTGTCGCCCTCAAGGGTCACGAGGACCATGTCACCCATCGGCGTGGGCTGAAGGAAGGTTCGTTCGCGTACGCCCATGATCTTGCGCGAGGCGACGAACTCGCCGCGCCGGGCGCCGTTCAACTCGCCGATGAACTTGCGCCAGTCCGCGGTCTTGCCCGGGGCAATGGGGAACGCTACAGCCATGAGCGCCATGTGAGCTCTCCGATCGCTGGGACGCGGGGTTGGTGGATCCAACCCAATCGATCAACTCGGCTGAGCGTACGGGCTGCCCCTACATCCGGTTCCCGAGGAGGTGGGCATGCCGTCTCGCGCAACGATCGGTGGCGGGCGCAACCAGCAGCGCGAGCGCGGCTCAGCCGGCCGTCACAGGGCCCGCAACGCCCCTACCCGACGGCGTGACCGACCAGCGTCCCCAGCCCAAAGGTGATGGCCGCCGCGAGCATGCCCAGCAGGACCTGCCGGCCGCCCGTCCGCAGAACGCTCGAGCCCGTCACCACCGTGATAGCGGCCCCTACGAGCATCAGGGCAACGGCGCTGACCGCGATCGAGGCCGCAACCGCGCCCATGCCCGAGGCGACGATGAACGGCGACAGCGGCACGATCGCACCGAGCGCAAAAAGGAAGAACGAAGTCGCGGCCGCGACCCAAGCAGACCCGCCGAGCTCGTCCGGGTCGATGCCGAGCTCCTCGCGAGCCAGGGTGTCGACCGCGTGGCTCAGGTCACCCGAGACGATCGATTTGGACATCAGGCGCGCCTGGTCCGCCGTGAGGCCCTTGGCCTGGTAGATGAGCGTCAGTTCCTCTTCCTCCTCGTCCGGGACCTGGAGCAGCTCCTCGCGCTCAACCTTGACCTGATGGGCGTAGAGCTCACGGGCGCTCTGGACCGAGAGCCACTCCCCGATCGCCATCGAAAGCGCGCCGGCGAGCATCCCGGCGAAGCCGGCGATCAGGACGGCGTGGCCGCCTTGCGAGGCCCCGGCCACGCCCATGGAGATGCTGAGGTTCGAGACGAGACCGTCGTTGGCTCCCAGCACGGCCGCGCGGAGCTGGTTGCCGCCGCTGCCCCGGTGCCGGCCTTCGATGCTCGCGATCGTCCCGCCCGTGGCGCCTCCACCGGCTGCCAGCTCGCGGAAGAGGCGGGCGTGGGACCGCTCGTCGCCCGGCATGCGCCCCAGCGCCTCCGGCTGTTCGTCGTACATCGCCTGGTCCGAGGCCTCGCGCTCGGCGATCGTCGGCACCACGAGGCTCGGCCCGAAGTGGCGGGCGATGAACATCAGGACCCGCGACCGCCAGGCCGGACTCATCCGGCTCGTGTCCACGCCGGCCGCTTCCAGCTGCTTGCGCCAGACGCCAGCGTGGATCTCCTCGACCTCGACCATGCGGGTGTAGAAGTCCTGGAGCATCCCGCTCGGCTCTTTCTCTGCCAGGAGCGAGTAAAGGGCTACGGCATCGATCTCGCCCTGAAGGTTCTCGCGATAGCGGGAGATGTCGGCCTTCGTGACGGGCCCGGACGGCTGTGGCCCGACGGCCGGCGCGCGCTTCGCATCTGGGGTGGCGGCGTCCATCGGGGTGCCGGCGGCCTTGGGCTTGCCCGTACTGGGCTTGCCCGCCCTGGGCTTGCCCGTACTGGGCTTGCCCGCCCTGGGAGCGGGCCTCGTGTTGGGACTCATGCGCTAAGTGTCGCTCAGCTCCGCCCGAACGACAACGCCGGCCCTGCTCGGCCGGCGGCCCTGCTCGGCCGGCGGCGTTGTGCTGGGCGGCGGCGCCCCGGGTTGCGTTCTATCCGCGCTCGGCGTGTCGTCCGGCGGCGGCGCGCTGGCCCCTCTCGGCGACCGTCCCTCCGGTCGGTGGTCCTGCCAGCGGGCCCGGGATTGCGGTGCTCGGCATCCAGGCTCGGAAGCGATCGCTCAGCTTGAATCGGCGCTCCTTACCCCACACGAAGACGTCAGCACCGCCCCCGTACGGGCAGAACGCGTCTCCCGTGGCCGGGCAGAAGACGGCGATGCGGGCGATCCTGTCGCGCGACACCGCCAGCCACACTCGGTCCATGCACCCCCGCTGCCAGCTCAGCGTGACCCCCACGAACTCGGCCCGACTCAAATCCTGCAGGTATCCGCCGAGCGTTTCGATCCAGGAATCGGGTGGAGTGACGGGCGTCGCCCCAAGCGCTGTCAGGTCGGCCCTGTCTTCGTGGCCCGGGTCGAGATGGATGGCCAGAACCAGTACGGTCGTGCCGGTGAAGAGCGCGCTGGCCACCGCGTCGAACCGGGCGGCCGTTCGCTCGTCATCCTCTTTGGTGGCCCGCTCGGCACCGTCGCGCAGGTAGTGGATGCGGGCCCACACCGATTCGTGTGTGAAGCGCAGCATGAACCCAACGGGCGGCTGCCCGGAGTACTGCGCCTGCCAGGCGTCGAGCGCTTCGTCGACGTTCATCGGTGCCCTTGCTCGGAACTCGCGGCCAAGACCGCCTCCCCCACGCTACCGCCAGCCAGCACCGGCAACCTACCCGTCGGCGTGGCATGCAGGAGCGAAGCTCGGGCATACCGTACCCGGAATGGGATGCACATACAACGTGATCGCAGGCTGATCCACCCCGGCACGAAGTCATCTCGTCGCTGCGGAACAGCAGCCGGCGAACGGCGCCGAAGCCACGCCCCGCCGAGCCCCGCGGCGATGGCGATACCTCGGGGCGATCGCCTCAGGACGAAGCGGCTAGCCCGGCGCTGGCCTCCGGCGGATCCTCGGGCTCGGCCTGGTCGCCGGCCTCCCACACTTCGTAATGCTGGACCTCGTAGGTCTCGAACACATCGGAGGCGCCACGACGCAGTACCGGCGTCTCGAGTAGGTCCGTGCCCCCAACCCACCGATAGAGCGCATGGAGATCCTGCCACACGCTTACGAACAGGACCTCCTCGCTGCCGTCCCCATGAGACTGACGGCCCACATGGCCGTAGATGAATCCGGCGTGCCCTTGCGCGGCGTCCAGGGCCGCCTGCGCCTGCGCGCGGAACTCCGCCAGCCTCACCGGCTGTACCTGGCCGCGAAGGATCCGGATTATCAAGCGTCTCCCTGCCCTGTACTGGCACCGCCCCCGCGATTCTCGGGGACGTCGGCCCGATCGGCAATTACAGGGCCATATCAAGTCGATCCTGGCGTGACGACAAAACCATCAATCGCCGGCCGGACCGGGCGGCAAGACGGCTCTTTCGAGCCACGCCGGCCTTACATCCCGCTTACCTGCAGCCCGAAGTCCCCGAAGGCAGGCGCCCCAGCATCTCTACCGTCACCTCGAACAGAGAGCGACAAGGAGAACGAACCAGGTGAACCGTCCATCCAGCTACGTGATCCAGCTCGGAGCCGCGGCCCTGCTCGTCGGCGCGGTCGCGCTTGGCTGCGCGGGGCACGACCGGGGCGCGGCCAACGGGCCGACAGGCTCGAATCCCGCCGCAACGGCGCCCGGAACCCAAGCGGCCGAGACGCTTGCGCCGGTGCCGGCTCCCACGCCCGCTGATGCCACTCCGACCTCAGCAGAACCCGCGACCTCGACAAGCGCCCCGGGCGCGACGGCCGACCCCCTCGACGCCACTCTCTCGAACCTCGACCAGCTACTGAACGGCGTTGACGGCTCCCTTTCGGGCAGCGACGCCAGCGCCTCCGGCGGCGAGTAACCGCCTGCGGAATGTAAGGAGCAATCGGATGAAGAACCGTATCCTAGCCCTGTTCGCCAGCCTCGTGATCGGCGGCTCACTCTTCCTGGTTTCCAGCGGTGCAGTCGCCGCCGTGACCCCGAGTGGACCATCGGGCAAGGGCGTCTGCGCCACCGAAGCCGCCGCGGTCAAGGCGGGAGCGAGTGTCTCCACCTTGCGAGCCATGGGCGATTGCGAGATCAACCGCCGCTTCGCGACCCTCACTCAGCTCGGCTCCAAGGTCTCCGGCTCGAAGCTCTTGACCAGTTCCGATGCCGCCGCGCTCACGGCCGAGATCGCCTCGACAACCTCGGGCCTCACGAGCCTCAAGGCCACGATCGACGCCGAGACCTCCATCCCCGCCCTGCGGGCCGAGATCGCAAGGATCGCGACCGACTATCGCGTCTATCTGCTGGTGGGTCCCCAGGTCAACCTGGTCTCCGCGGCCGATGGAGTGGTCGCCTCGCAGACGACCTTCGCCAAGGTCAACACCAATCTCACGGCTCGGATCGCAGCGGCCAAGGCAGCGGGCAAGGACGTCACCGCCGCCCAGGCGGATCTGGACAAGATGAACGCCGCCGTGACATCGGCCGTTGGGCTTGCGACGCCGCTGCCGGCCGCCCTGCTGCCCCTTACCCCGGCTCAGTACAACGGCGGAACGGCCGGGCCCGTCCTCGCGAACGCACGCACGGCTCTGGGCCAGGCGCGCGACCAGCTCAAAGCCGCGCGCGCCGACGCCAAGGCCTGCCGCGACGCCCTCAAGTAGAACCACCGCTCCCACTCAGAAAGCGGCTCCCCTCTTCGGGAGGGAGCCGCTTTCTCGCGCTCAGCGCACTTCTCCTCCCCGGGTGGTCGGCTCAGCCTCATCGGTGGCTGGCCCAGCCGCGTTGGTGGCGGGCCGAGCCGAACGGATCGGCAGCCCAGCCGCGTTGGTGGCGGGCCGTGCCGAACGGATCGGCAGCCCAGCCGCATTGCGAGCGCGGTCGCTTCACCGTCGAGGCAAGCCAGGTTGAACGCTATTCGGCTCGATTCCATGTGCGCCCGGTGCCCCGGTAGTGTCAAACTACCCTGTAGGGCCTTGCGGGGTCCCGTATCGTCTCATTCAGGGTCCGCGAGACACCCACTTCATGTGCCTTGCTCGAGAAGCGGAGGTCGTCATGGTCTGCGCAAGCTGCGGCGCCCAGATCGACAGTCCCGGTAAGTTCTGCGCCAAGTGCGGGGCGCCCCTTCCCGAGGCAGCGTCGGTCACGCTCAACAACGATTTCGCGGCGGTGCCGCCACCCCCACCGGAGGCGCCTCCGGCTGAGCCAGCATGGGCACAGCCCGCTCCCGCGCCGGCAGAGGCTCCAGCCGCGCCTCCGTGGGCGCAAACCCCGCCTCCGCCGCCTCCAGCCGCTCCACCCGTTTGGTCGCCAGCGCCGGCGGCACCGCCCGCCGCGCCGGCCTGGCCTCAGGCACCGGCTCAGCCGGCAGCCCCACCCCCACCGGCCGCGCCTCCGCAGTACGCCCCTCCGCCCTACGGTGCTCCGCAGTACGCCCCTCCGCCCTACGGCGCTCCCCAGTACCCTCCCCAGTACGGCGCTCCCCAGTACGCCGCACCGGTCGCCGCTGCGGCTGGCACGGGCATGCTCGCGGCTCTCCTCGCCGCCGCCGGCGGCGCGGTCGCTATCGGGTCGGCATGGCTACCCTGGGCCGTCACACCCAGCGGCGACTCGTTGGTCAAGCCGATCGACATCACGAGCACCTCAGACCCTGCCAACGCCTACTACCTGATCGCCGCCGGCGCGGTGGCGGCAGTTTGCGGTCTGATCGTGTTGATCGGAATGGCCAAGACGGCCAGCACTCGGATGCTTCTGAGCTTGGGCGCGATCGCCGGCGGCGCGGCCGTGTTGGTGGTCGAGTTCAACGCCATGAACGACATAAACACGCAGATCACCGCGGGAAAGGCCCTCGGCTTCGCGGTCTCCACCGGCATCGCCCTGTATGTGGGAGTAGCGGGCGGCGTCGCGGCCGCTGTCGGAGGAGTGCTTGGGTTGACCTCCAAGCGCTAGCCGGTCCCGGTCGGCAGCGCGGGGATCGGCCGGGCGATCGAGGCATCCTGTCGCCGATCGCCAACCATCTGACGCGAACTCGAACTGAGGCCCTGCTCTTCGGAGCGGGGCCTCAGTTATTCGTGCCGCCTCCGGGTCGAAGACGACCGCCGTCAACCGTGTTGCCGCCGCCCGGAGAGAATGGTTCAAGGATTCCAGGGGCGCGGTCGGTTCGGATCGCGCGACGGGGCATCCCCGATGGGATGCGGGCCGATCCATTCGGAGCGATCAGCTTCGGGCTCGACTGGCGTGCGGCCGGAAGGGCTCTCGGTGGGTTTGCCTGCCCCGCCCAGCGCCTCCGGTGCGCCCGGGGCGTCGATGGCAGCTCTCTCATCCGGGTGGTGCCTCGACCGGCCTGCCACCGTCCGGGCCGCGATCGGCTTGTGCCGCGCCGGCGGTGCGGCAGGTCCAGGCAGCGCGGCAGGCGGGGCCGTGGTTGCGGGGATGGCCCGCCGGGGCTCAGGCTGGCTCGGGGTCCGGTCGGCCGTCCTGTGAGCGGCAAAGCCGGCGGCTCCGGCCCGGACGGCGGGAACGGCGTGGAGCCGCTCGGGGACGGTGGCCTTCGGGAGCGCCTTCGGCTTCGCCACCGCCAGGCCCTTCGGGGGCGCCTTCGGCTTCGCCGGCGCCAGACCCTTTGGCTTCGAAGGTCGCGCAACGGCCGCTGTGCCTGAGGCTGGCTTCCGCTTCGCGGTGCCGACCCGCGCGGCTCCGGCGGTCGCCGTGGCGACGGGAATCGCCTGAGGAGCGCGGCCGTCGATCCCCGCGATCAACCCGCGGACGAACTCGCAGATCCGGTCGGCTTCCTGGTCGACTCCCTTGAGGACCTGGCCCTCGACCTGCACGGCGACGATGCGATGGCCGCCACTGGCTTCCACGGACAGCTCGCTGACCGTCAGCTTGGACCACCGGACAAGCTTGGCCGTGGCTCGTGGGCCGCCTTCCGGCCCGGAGAGCCGTATGGCCACGGATATGAGCCCCGCCGGCGTCGCCGCGAGAATCGCGTACCGAAACTCGGGATCGTCCCCCCAGACCACCCAGCACTCCGGATCGGGATCGGCCCCCAGATCGTGCAGAAGCGGATTGAGAACGGCCATGACCCGGTTGCTCATCGAGTCCCGAGTCGGGGCCGCCTTCCGCCACTCGCTCAGTCGCATCGGATCGCCTCCCAGCCAAACGCGGCGACTTTCACGCCATTGCGCTGAGGCTATCACGACGCGGCTCGCGGACGACACCAATTCGATCTCGCGAACGACGCGATGGCAGCCTCGCGAATGACGCGGTGGAGAAATCGCGGCGCGTATTCTGGCCTCTGCGGCCAGTCGGCCGGCATCGCCCGACTCGGGCCGAAACTCGAGCGCGGTCCGTCACCGACTCAAGCTCGAGTCTACGGAGAGGTGGTGCATATGAGAGTTGACCGGGGTCGACTCAACTGGGGAGTCTTCTTCATCCTGCTGGGCGCCGTGCCGCTCGCGTATCACCAGGGAGTCGTCCCCAGCTCCGCCATCGGCGAGGCCTGGCGGCTCTGGCCGTTCATCCTGGTGGGAATCGGGCTTGGCTTCGTCCTGTCGCGAACACCGGCGGCATTCCTGGGCGGCGTGGTGGTGGCTGCGACCATGGGCCTCGTGCTCGGCGGCATCTTCGCCGTCGGCCCCAACGTCGGCTGCGGCGGCGGCGGCAACAGCCCCACATCCGTAGTCCGGGACGGCTCCTTCGGAGGAGCCTCGACGGTGACCATGCACCTGCAATGCGGGTCGGCGACGATCACCACATCCACCGACGATCGATGGCACGTCAACGCTACCAACGACGCCGGGCGAGATGCCCGAGTCACCTCGGACTCGACGTCTCTCGAGATCGACTCGAATGAGAACGGCAACGGCTGGACCGACCGGGGCAAGGACGACTGGCAGGTAGCACTGCCGCGCTCGAGCCAGGTGAGCCTCTCGTCAACGCTCGATTTCGGGGATGCCAGGTACCAACTCTCCCAGGCGAACCTCTCGTCTGCCGCCTTCACCCTCAACCTGGGCTCGCTCCACGTCGATCTGACCGGCGCCAGCGTGGCCGACCTGACCGTCTCCACGAACCTGGGCTCGGCCTGGGTCGAGCTGAGCGGCTCATCCGACCTCAGCGGCACTCTCAGGACGAACCTCGGGTCGCTCGAGGTCTGCGCCCCGCCGGAGCTTGGCCTTCAGATCACCTCGACCGGGAGTCTCTCGTCGAGTGACTTCTCCGGCTTGGGGATGTTCCAGGCAGGCGGCGCGTGGCAGACGAGCAACTACGCGACCGCCGCGCACAAGGCGAACCTGACAGTGAACACGAGCCTCGGCTCCGTCAAACTCCATCCTGCGGGAGGCTGCAAGTGAATCCTCGACGACTCTACCGTTCTGCCGATGACCGCATCCTCGCCGGAGTGTGCGGCGGAGTGGCGGCCTACTTCGATGTCGATCCCGTCATCGTCCGGATCATCTGGTTCCTGTCGGTCCCGTTCACCGGCTCGCTGACCTTCTGGGCCTACCTGATCATGATCGTCGTCGTTCCGATCGAACCTTCCGAATGGCCGCCACAGTCCGCGTGGGCTCCGGGTGGGACTCCGACCGGGTTCGCCGGCGGCTACACACCCCCGCCGGGCCCTTCGAGCACAGCGCCCTTTGGCGGTCAGCCGGGCGCCACCGCCCCGGGAACCGCGGCCGGCCCAGAGACCCCGCCGGCGGGCACGACTCCTGCGTCCGGGCCGGCACCAGCCCCGGCCGCCGCGCCCGGCGGTTGGTATGGCGGTGATTGGTGGTCGCAGCGGCGCCAGGAGCGATGGCAGCGACGCGCGGAGCGCTGGCAGCAGCGAGCCGAGCGGTACGAGGGCCGCCGCGACCGCGGTCCGGGCCTCATCTTCGGCCTGCTGCTGATTCTCGTCGGCGGCATGCTGGCCTGGCATCAGATCGATCCGAGGGTGGACCTCGGCCTGTCGTGGCCGATCGTGGTCATCGCCTTCGGCGTGATCCTCGTGGCCTCGTCAGTGCGCTGGCACGACCACGACTGACGTCCGGACCCGGCAGCCCTAGCTCGCCGCGGCGCGGCGGCGGCGTCGCCTCCGCAGAAGCGCCAGCCCATAGCCGGCGCACAGCGCCAAAGCGGCCAGGCCGGCGCCAACAGCGACAACACCGGCCAGCTGCGCCGAGATGCCTGTCGTCTGGTCAGCAGGTTCGCCGGCGGGCCCGCTCAGCTGAGCTGCGGCTCCCCCCGGCGTGTATCCGCCGGCGCCGCCGCGCCCGGATACTTGGCCGACCACCAAGACCGGAGATGCGGCCGGCTCGGGGCCCAAAGAGGCTTCGGGAGTGGCAGAAGGAGCGGCTGAGTCCGTTGCTTCGGGAGTGGCGAGCTCCGTGGAGAGACTAGCCACAGGCTGGTCCGCAGTCGGAGTGGCCGCGGGAGTCACTCGGGGAGCGGGGCGAATCGGTGCGGGGGTCGGAGCGACCGTTGGCGCGGGCGTCGGAGCGGGCGTCGGAGCGGGCGTCGGATCCGGAGTCGGCGGTGCCGGCGGGACCAGATCGGGGAACGGCGACTGCGTAGGAGGGGGTGCGGTGCCATTCGGGCCGCCCATGCTGAAGAGGCAGTCGTAGTAGAAGGTGCCGTCTGCGGAGATCCAGCCTCCGCATCCGATCCGATCGTACCCACCCACGATGATCGAGGCGTGGCTGCCGCTGCTCATCCACCCGAGGATGCCGTGGCCGGTCGTGGAGTAGCTGTACGACTCGAACGTGGTGGCTTTGCCCGAGTAGTCCACCAGGAACTGGTCGGTGCCGTAGCCACCGTTCTGCAGCATGATCTCGCCCACGTTCCCGTAGTTGTACGCGGACTGGAGGAGCGAGACGAACTTGACGTCCTGGCACAGGCGCAGGCTGTGGGAAACGTAGTTGTTCTCGGCTCCGTCGCGCGCTCGGCCGAGCATCACGAGCGAGGGGTCGCTCGGGCAGGACATCGACGTGTCACGAGCCAGGCCGGCCAGGACCGGGTCGACTCGCAGAGGGCCAAGGCCATTCGCGGCGCGAACACCGTTGATCAGGCGCACGTATTCAGAGGCTTCGGGATCGGCAGGACCGGACGCGGCGCTGACGAACGGAACGGCCAACACGAGTGAGGCCGCGAGCGACAGGGCGCTCAAGGCGAGGGCAGAGGCGAGGCTGCTGAGGCGCGGTCGGTGCGTACTTCGCACGAATGGTCTCCTCCGGACGGGTAGAGGCTGACGCGTCGAGGCTGGTTACGATCCCCCACCCCACTCCGGTGGGCCCAGGGTCGTGCGGCCCAGTCTCTGGCACATTGACAACCACCCGTTCAGGCGGCTAGGACGGCGGTGTCGCTCGTCGTAGTAGGGGTCGGCAGGCTCTTCCGAGCCCTTAGCTACAGTCCGGTGCGGAGAGTCACCGCACAAGTGGTACTTGTGCGGCAAGCGGGTGAGAAGAAATCCCAACCCATTCGGAGCGGTTCCTTCACCCAAGCCACGGCCGGCGCAGGGAGAGGTCCGCGCTCAACCCAATGAAGGCGTCGCGACCCCCGTAACGACAGATGTGCCGTGGGCGGTCCCCGAACCGTGAGACCGCAGCCGAATACCTAGGACTGCGCCGCCTTCACGCAGGGGAGCAACAGGGTGTCCGTGCGCCTGATGTGAGTGGTCAGCCAGCGCAGCATCTCGACCTCGACCCGCACCACCAGATGGGCGGTGGCGCCATCCCTCTCGAAGGCATCCGTAAGGTCCGCGAGCGTCGCCACGAAGTCCTTGTGGGCCAGCATGTTCGCCTCGGCCGCAGGGCACTTGTACCTGACCATGCATTCCTCTTCGTGGCCGAAATGAAAGGTCGAATAGGCGCCCAGCTTGGCCAGTAACCCCTGGATCTCCGAACGCGCGCGGCCCCGGCTGATGGCTTCCATCAAGTCGTTCAGCCAGGCAATGAGCTGCCTGTGCTGAGCATCCACCGTGTCGACTCCGGTCGCCATCGACTCGTCCCACTGAATTCTTGGCATTTGGGTCTCCACTGTCTGTCGCCGGCCGGAGCCTCGTATTGGTGACCGCGGCCGCCCGTGCCGCGGTTCCGCCAGATGGATGATCCAGGCCCTTTTCAACCGGCCGTCAGATAGCCATTCTATGTTCGTCGCGGGTCCGCGCCCACGGATCCGTCCGGCCTGTCCGGTGCAGGAGCCAATGAACATGACCGCGCCGCTTTCCCCGACTGTCAAGCAGACTCACAGCAACCGCAACCTCCTGATCGTGGTTGTCGCCGTCTTCGTCCTGGCCGTGGCCGCGGCCGGGGGCTACGGACTCTGGTACATCCTGATCGGTCCGGCGAGCCCCGCGGCCGTGAGCGCGGAGGCGCCGGTGATTCCGGTGAACGCCTCAGTCCCTGCCCCGGCCTCGTTCGACGGCACGTGGCAGGTAAATACCAGCTTCGGCTCGATGAGCGACTTCAGCGCCTCCTGGGCAGGCTACAGAGTCCAGGAGCAGCTCGTGGGTGTCGGCGGCCATACCGCCGTCGGGCGAACGCCGAAGGTCTCCGGATCCATGACTCTCACGGGCTCGATCATCGACAACGTCCAGATCACGGCCGACCTGACCGCGCTCGCCAGCGACGACTCCAATCGTGACGGCCAGCTGCGTCGCCAGGCAATCGAGACCGACACCTACCCGACGGCGATGTTCAAGACGATCCAGCCGATCGACCTCGGATCGCTGCCGGCCGACGGCAAGATCGTCAGCGTGACCGCAACGGGCGCCCTGAGCCTCCATGGCACGATCAAGACCGTTCAGATCACCCTCCAGGCGCAGCGCCAAGGCGGCATCATCGCCGTTGCCGGCTCGATGCCGGTCATCTTCGCCGACTACGGCTTCAAGGGGCCCAACTCCTTCTCGGTCGTGTCGGTTGACGACCACGGCGTCATGGAATTGCACCTTCTGTTCACTCACGCCTGATGCCGGTTCGGCGTCTTCAGGACCGCCGACGGGATCGTAAGGAGAAGCGATGTCATTCGCGCGCTTCCTGGGTAACCGTCCGCCACAAACCGCTATAGACCAGCCGCCCGCAGCCGCCGAGACGGAGGCCGTTCGCCATATCGTGGCCCGGCTGGAGGCATTGCCTCCGGAGCAGGCCCGCTTCCTGGCCGGCATGGCCTACGTCCTGGCCCGGGCCGCCTACGCGGATCTTGAGATCAGCGACGCCGAGACCGCCGCGATGGAGCAAGAGCTGACGGGCTCGGGCCTGGATGCCGCCCAGATCGTGCTCGTGGTGGAGATGGCCAAGCTTCAGGAGAAGACCACGGGTGGGACGAGCGACTACCTGGTGACCCGCGAGTTCAAGGAATCCTCAACCCCCGAGCAGCGTCTGACCCTGCTGCGGGCGTGCTTCCGGGTCTGCGCCGCGGACGACTCCATAAGCGGGACGGAGAGTGCGACCCTCGACGAGATCGCCAGTGAGCTCGACATCACCGGCAGAGAGACGGCGCCGATACGGGCCGAGTTCGCGGACAAGATCTCAGCTCGTCTGGGATTCGGCTCCTTCTCGGCCAATCAGGACTGACTCGCCTGTCCCGCGAAGCTCTCTAGGCCGCGCGGCGAGGCAAGCCGACCGAGTCCGTGCCGAACCAGGTGCCGGAGCTTCCCTGGACGATCGCGACCGCGTTCTCCAGAGCGCCGATGGCGGCGAAGCGGCCGCCGCCCCGGACGAACTCGGCGCAGGCCCGGACCTTCGGAGCCATGGAGCCGGACGGCCAGGCCCCCACGGCCAGTCCCTCGAAGGCCTCGTCCACTGAAAGCCGCAGGATGGCCTCCTGGCGCGGCGTACCCCAGCGCCGGTAGACGGCGTCGACGTCGCTCAGCAGCACCAGGCCGTCGGCGTCGACGGCGCGGGCCAGGACGACGGCCGCCAGGTCCTTGTCGATGACGGCTTCGCAGCCCTCGAGCAGACCGTCCTGTCCTTCGATGACGGGCACTCCCCCGCCGCCGGAAGCGACCACGAGAGTCCCGGAGTTCACGAGCGCGCGAATTGCCGCCGCCTCCAGGATCCGGATCGGAGCCGGCGACGGCACCACGCGCCGCCAGCTGTTGCCGTCCGGGGCGATATCCCAGCCCCGAGTCCGGGCATGCTCGCGGGCCGTCGCCTCATCGTAGATGGGCCCGACCGGCTTGGTTGGATTGCCGAACGCCGGGTCGTCGGCCGCGACCACGGTCCGGGTCACGATCACCGCGATCTCACGGCGCCTGCCGCGCTCGATGAACGCGTCGTTGAGGGCATTGGCCAGCAGGTAGCCGATCTGGCCCTGCGTCTCCGCGCCGAGCACGTCGAGTGGCGGCGCAGGCACCACCGACGCGGCCATCTCCGCCCCGATGGCGAGGAAGCCGACCTGGGGACCGTTGCCGTGGGTGACGACGATCTCCGCCCGGCTCCCTTCGGCCAGCGTGACCAGGCCCCGTGCCGCCGCGATCAGGTTGTGGCGCTGGCCCTCGGTCGAGCCCGGCTCGCCCCGCCTTATCAGGGCGTTGCCGCCGAGCGCGATCGCCAGGCGTGTCACCCCAGACGCTCCCAGCGTTCTCGACCCGTGATCAGCAGATAGAGGAGCGCCTGTTCGGTGTACCAGCGGTTCTCCGCCTCGTCCCAGACACGGGACCTCGGCCCGTCCATCACCTCGTCGGTGACCTCGTCGCCTCGATGGGCAGGCAGGCAGTGGAGGAAGATCGCACGCGGAGCCGCGAGCGTCATGAGGGCCTCGTCCACGCGGTACCCGGCGAACTTCCGAGCCCGCTCCTCGCGCTCCTTCTCCTGACCCATGCTGGCCCAGACGTCCGTGTACACGGCGTCCGCGCCACTCACCGCCGCCCTCGGATCGTGGCCCAGCTCGATGCCGCCGCCGTTCACAAGGCAGTTGGCGCGGGCCGCCTCGACGATCGCGGCCTGCGGTTCATGACCCACGGGCGCCGATACGGCCAGCGTGAAGCCGAGGTGCCCGGCCGCCTGGATCAGGGAGTGGCAGACGTTGTTGCCGTCGCCGACGAACGCGACCCGCAAGCCCGCGAATCCGCCGAACTCCTCCTGCAGGGTCATCACGTCGGCCAGGGCCTGGCAGGGGTGGTGATCGTCGGTCAGGGCGTTGACGATCGGGATCGAGGCATATCGCGCGAGCTCCTCGACCCTGGCCTGCTCGAAGGTGCGAATCACGAGGGCCGAGAGGTATCGCGACAGGACGCGAGCCGTGTCGGCGATCGTCTCCCCGCGGCCGAGCTGAAGCTCGTCGGAGCGGAGCGCGATCGGCAGCATGCCGAGTCCCCAGATGGCCGCTTCGAAGCTCACGCGTGTTCGCGTCGACGGCTTGTCGAAGATGAGACCCACCCGGCCGCCCGGGAGCGACTCGCGGGTCATGCCCTTGACCTTCTTGGCATCGGCGGCCAGGTCGAGGACTTGGCGGATCCCCTCGCTGCCCAGGGAATCCAGAGTCAGCAGGTTCTTGGCCATCACCGGACCCTCCTCTAGCGGCTTGACCCGGCCTTCGAGCCGGCGCGCGCCAGCTCGACGATCGGCCCGAGAAGATCGGTCAGGCTCGGAGCTCCGGTCTGCGACGCCATCTCCTCGAGCTCATAGCGTACCCGGACCACGGGCTTGCGCAGGTGCAGGACTCGAGTCAGGTCGATGGGAGTCGCCGACAGGACCAGGTCCGCCGGCATGGCGTTGAGGGTCGCCTCCAGCTCGCTCATCTGTGCCTGGCCGTAACCCATGGCCGGGATCAGGTGCTCGAGGGCCGGATAGCGGTCCAGAGTCTCGGCCAGCTCGCCGACGGCATACGGCACCGGGTCGACGATCTCGGCCGCGCCATAACGTCGCGCCGCAACTACCCCGGCGCCGTAGGTCATGCCGCCATGGGTGAGCGTGGGGCCGTCCTCGACGACAGCGACGCGCTTGCCGGCGATCTCGCCGCCCTGCAGCGTCAGAGCCGAGCGGGCCAGGATAACCGGCGCACGCGGGTTCAGGGCGGCGACGTTGGCCCTCACCTCGGCGATCTGTTCGGGCGTGGCCGAGTCCATCTTGTTGATCACCACGACGTCGGCCATGCGGATGTTCGTCTCGCCGGGGTGGTAACGCAGCTCGTGGCCGGCCCGCAGCGGGTCCGCGATGACGACGAAGAGATCAGGCCGGTAGAACGAGAAGTCGTTGTTGCCGCCTTCCCAGATGACGACGTCGGCCTCGGCTTCGGCCTGGCGCAGAATGGCCTCGTAGTCCACTCCGGCGAACATCACTCGCCCGGCGTCGAGGTGCGGCTCGTACTCCTCGCGCTCCTCGATCGTGGTCTCGTAGCGGTCCAGGTCCGCGAGCGTGGCATAGCGCTGGACCCTCTGGGCGACCAGATCCCCGTAGGGCATGGGGTGGCGGACGACGACGACGCGCAAGCCCGCTTTCTCGAGCAGCGCGGCGAGGTACCGCGTCGTCTGGCTCTTGCCGGCGCCGGTACGAGTAGCGCCCGTGGCGAGCACCGGCTTGACGCTGCGCAGCATCGTGCGCTGAGGTCCCAGCAGTTCGAAGTCGGCGCCGCAGGCCAGCGCCCGGCTGGCCGAATGCATGACGAACTCGTGGGAGACGTCGCTGTAGGCGAAGACCACCAGATCGACCGACTTCTCGGCCAGGAGCTGCTCCAGCTCCGACTCGGCCACGATAGGGATCCCCTCAGGGTAGAGAGGCCCCGCCAGCTCCGGCGGATAGCTCCGTCCGGCTATCCCGGGAATCTGAGACGCAGCCGCAGTGAACGCCACGACCTCAGAGGCCGGGTCGTTCCGGTAGACGACGTTGAAGTCATGGAAGTCGCGACCAGCCGACCCCATGATCACGACCCGCTTTCGATCCATCATTCCGACCCTTCCGCAGTCGCGCCGTTGGGTATGCCCCGGCAGCGGACCTGGAGCCGACGAGCCGGTTCCGCCTCTGGTCCAGCGGTCGTCTAGCGATGGGTAGTGTCTCCGGCGGAAGGGTTGCGCGCAATCCCCAGCCTGATCGCGAGCACGACCGCCCGCCAGGTGGTTCGATTCGAGCGGGTCCGGCTCTCGCCGGCCCGCCGGCGCCGTGCCGTCTCTCGGTCGCGATCGCCTCCCCGCCTAAGGGGCCGGCCGTCTGCCCAGCGCCTCGGCGATCGCATCCGTATCCAGGCCCACCGGTCTGGCGCTCCGAACGATCATGGCACCCTGCAGGAGCATCGAGAGAGACGCCAGCTCGCCCGCCTCCGGACCGCTGGCGCCCAGCATCGTGGCGTCGACGTTGCGACCCACGAAGGCCTGGACGTCGCCCTCGAGTCCCCAGGCATAGCCCCACAGCGCCGCCTCTTCGGAGTTGGCGAGCCACGGAGGCATCGTCCCCGGGGCACCGGAGAGGGCACGACGCAGGGTCCGCCGGTAGGCCCCTACCATGGCCGTGGTCATGGCCCCGTCCGCGGTCCTCAGGGGCAGCGGCATCCGTCGCGAGCCCGGCAGAATGACCAGGCCCGCAATTCCCAGGCAGACGGCCGCGACCGGCTGGATGAGGTAGACGGAGAGACCGACAGCGAGGTACAGCGCTGCCCCGATTGCCGTCCAAACGGCCGACGTCGAGCGAGATCCCAGGTTCAGCCAGCCGCGTCCGCGGGCGATCCGCTCGAGCTGCTCGGCCGTCTGCTCGAAGAGCGGCCGAAGCTCGCCGAAGGCCATGGAGCCGGTCGGTGTCTCCGACCGGGACCGCAGGCCCGCGAGGAGCGACTCCTCAGCCGGACCCAGGGGGCGCGACCCCGCCAGGCCGACCGAGGCTGCGGTGCCGTGTGGATCGCCTGCCGCCAGGCCCGAGCCCGCCCCTCCCACGACCCGGATCGCACCGGCCGGTCCAAAGGGACTCGATCCATCGTAGAAGGCGATCCGGCCGTGAGCCGCGAGGTCCAGCAGCGCCACCGTGATGGCTCGCGTCGAGTCCAGCGGTGAGGCGACGAGCGACGCCAGCGCGGGAGTCATGTCGGGTGGAGGCGCCGGCAGCAGCACCGAGTCGTCGTCGGCGTAGCCGCTCTCGCGTCGGCGGCGGAGCCTGTCCAGCAGGTACAACACGACGATGGCGATCGACGCCAGGAGACCGAACACGCTGGCCTGTATGTTGGTTTCGACGGAGAAGAACGACGTCAGCCGGTCCCGGACCCATTGCACGGCGGTCGCGCCGACCTCGGTGGGACTCAACGGCGTCCCCACGGCATCGATCGCCTCGAGCAGGGCCGCCTGAACGTCTCCCCCGGGCGCCGTCTCGTCGGACAGAGTGTCGAAGGTCCACGGCGATCGGGTCTCGTACGCATCCCAGAGGGCGGAGTCTGAGTCGATGTAGCCGCCGATCTGTGTGTCGTGCACTCCGAATGCGATTACCAGCGATCCGGCGAAGGAGGAGCTCATGTTGCTGAAGAACGCCGTCGACTCCGGGCTGTCGTTGCTCGTAGAGAGATCGATGTAGACCGGAGCCTTCAGCTTCTCCCCCAGCGCCGTTGCCGCGGCCTCGGCTTTCTGGTGGCTCGCCGAGTCCAGAGCGCCCGCTCCATCGAAGACGTGCGTGCCGTGCAGGAATCCGTCCACTCGGGCGAGCGTGCTCAAAGAGAAGCTCTCGAAGCCCTCGAACCCGCTGGACGAATCGCGGATGAACTTGCCCGCTCCTAACGAGAGCCTCCCCTCCAGGGTGGTCCCCAGTACGGTCGAGCCGCTGCTCTCCCAGCCGATCAGGAGGATCCCGTCGACCTGCCAGGACTCCGCGATGGTGTCGCCGCTGGGGAGCTTGAGCAGGTCGTCCGTGTAGATGACGACGCGCCCGCCGCCTGCCTCCTCGATGCTCATCGCGAAGGCCTCGGCCCTCGCTTGCGCCTGGGGAGTCAGCAGGTCTCCGTAGTCGTAGACGTGGCGGCCCGGCAGGAAGCTCGGCAGCGGATCCGCCGCCCGCGCGTGCCCCGCGGCAGCGATGCCAAGCAGCGCCAGCACGAGAGCGCCGAGGGCGAACGCGGCGATCAGCTTCCGTCCCGCCGCGTTGGTGCGGAGTCCGGACGCAACCTCACCTCTGGCCGAATGAGTTCCCATCGGACCTCCCAAGATCCCGCCGAAGAAGCCGCCTCCCCGGCGCCGCCTGCAGCGTCGAGCCTAGCGCGCGGCGAGCCGCGAGGTGACGCGATTCCGACTCATGGCCCGGCCAGGAACTGGAACATCCCAAAGACGCCGGCGGCGAGCAGGACGATCGTCAGCGCCCACAGCACCACCGTGTGACGGCGCGAGTTGACAAGGTCGCCCAGCAGCTCGCGGTCGCTGGTGAGGCGGACCAGGAACGACAGCGGGAGGGCCAGGACTACGACGTTGAAGACCATCGCCCCCACGCATACGCGCACCAGGTCGTGCGAGACGAGGGCCACCGCGGCGGCGGGGAGAACCTCGAGCAGGTAGACGCCGTAGAAGCGGCGGGCCTGGTTGGGTCGAAGGTTCAGGCTGTGCGGCCAGCCCAACAGCTCCCCCACGCCCCACGCTGCCGAAAGGGACACGACCACCAGGGCAAGCAGACCCGAGCCGATGAGGCCGATCGCGATCAGCCAGCCCGCGCTTCCGCCGGCCAGGCGCGCAAGCCCCTCCGGCAGCTCCGCCACGTTGGGGGGAAGCCCCGCGGCCGGCGCAGCGGATTCCATCGCGGCGGCCGAGGCGATGACGATCGCCGCCATCAGGGCCTGGCTGGCGAAGGCGCCGAGCAGCGTCTCAATGCGTGATCCTCGCAGATCCTTGCGGGAGAGCTTCTTGTCCACGCTGGCAGATTGCTGATAGAAGAGCATCCACGGCATCACCGAGGCACCGACCATCGCCACTACCAGGGCGAAGTAGTCGGGTGGAAGGTCGTTCGGCACCGGGTTGAGATCGGACGCCAGATGGCCCAGATCCGGGTGACCGACTATCGCCAGGACGACGAAGCTGAAGAGAGCCAGCGAGAGCACCAGGGCAAGCCGCTCGAAGACCGAGTATCCGCCCGTCAGCACCATTCCGGCATGGACCGCCAGCGCGCCGATGATGGCGAGGGGGGCCGGGATGCCCAGGATGGCCGCACCGAGCGCGATTCCCGCGAACTCGGCGACGTAGGCCACGAAGTTGATGACCGCCATGCCGGCCACCGATACCGCCGCCCAGCGCGTCCCGTAGCGGACACGGACCAGCTCCGCGTGACCCTTGCCGGTTGCCAATGCCAGGCGGGCGGTCATTTCCTGAACGAGGAACAGCACCGGCACCAGGGCGAAGAGCGGCAGCAGCAGGGCGTACCCGGATGCGGTGCCGCCCTTGCCCGCCGTAACCACGCTCGGGGCGTCCACGTCCGCCAGCATCACGACCCACGCCGGCCCGACGACCCGCAGCCAGCGGACAAGAGCCGGGGCGCGCACGAACCCGGCCAGGGAGCGGAGGCCTTCCATCGCGGTCACGGGCCAACCATAACCGAGGGCGTTATCGATCCGGAGGGCCGAGGGGACCGCGCGGGCATGCTCTCTCGCCCGTTCGGCGGGGCCGCGCAGCCCGCCGACCGGACTGCCGCTGCCGGGTCAGGCCGGCTTGACCACGATCAGCGAGATGGGCCGGCTCGTCTTTGTCTGGTACGCCTCGTAGCGGTGGTGGTTGTTGTCGTTGACCAGCCGCCAGAGGCGCGGGTAGTCCGGGTCTTCCGGGTTGACGGCTCGCGCAGTTCCGCTCCAGCGCGAGCGCCCGACCTGCGCCTCGACCCGCGGGTCGGCCTCGATGTTGAAGTACCAGCCGGGCGGTCGATCGTAGCCGTGGTTGGAGGCGACAAGCACAAGCTCCTCGCCGTCGCGCGCGTAGACGAGTGCCGCCGTCCGGATCTGGCCCGTTCGCCGGCCCTTCGTCCGCAGCAGCATTGTGGGGACGCCGATCATCCGATGGCCCAGACGACCGTCGGTGCGCACGTATACGGACTGCTGAAACCCCATGAACGCGTTCTCGGCGGCGCTGATCAGACCCACACCCGCAGTGTAGATAGAACGGGCCGGCGCGGGATGGGGTCGCCCATCTCGGATCGCGGTCCGCGACCCGGGAGGCGCAGCCAGCCTGACTCCGCCCGGTCCAGACTCAAGACCTGGTCCGGGCCGCGGCCGGCCCTAGCGGCCTGCCTGCGTCATTTCGTCCGCAGCCGCGAGATCGACCCCGAGACGCTCGAGCGCGCTCAGGACCGCCCTCATCGAGGCCGTGGTGATGTTCGGGTCCATTCCAACGCCCCAGCGAACCTCGCCGTGCGAGCGGACCTCGACGTAGGCCACGGCCGTGGCCTCTTCGCCCGCGCCGAGGGCATGCTCGGCGTAGTCGAGGACGTCGACCTCGATGCCCAGATCCTGTCGCAGGCCGTGGACCAGCGCCGAGATGGGCCCGTTGCCGTGGCCGGAGATAGTCGTGGTTGCCCCGGCGGTGGCCAGGCGTGCTCGCACGGTCACGTTGCCGTCATCCGACGCCGTGTCGTATCCGGCGAGTCGGGTCCGCGGTGCGGCCTGCAAGTACTCGGCCGCAAAGGCATCCCACATCTCCTCGGGCGTGATCTCCGTGCCGCTCCCTTCCGTGATCACCTTGATGCAGCGGCTGAACTCGATCTGCAGCCGGCGTGGCAGATCCATGCCGTGCTCGTTCTTCATGATGTAGGCGACGCCGCCCTTGCCGGATTGGCTGTTGACCCGGATGACCGCCTCGTAGCTGCGGCCGACGTGCTTCGGATCGATGGGCAGGTACGGGACCTCCCAGGTCGAGTAATCCGACGGAAGCGCCTCCATTCCCTTCTTGATGGCGTCCTGGTGCGAGCCGGAGAACGAGGTGTAGACGAGGTCGCCGACGTAGGGGTGCCTCGGCTCTACGGGCAGGCGATTGCAGTGCTCGGCCACCCGGCGGAGGGCGTCGATGTCGCTTATGTCGAGCTTGGGGTCCACCCCCTGGCTGAACATGTTCATGGCCAGGTTGACCACGTCCACGTTGCCGGTCCGCTCGCCGTTGCCGAAGAGCGTGCCTTCGATGCGGTCTGCGCCGGCCATGATGCCGAACTCGGCAGCTGCCACGGCCGTGCCGCGATCGTTGTGCGGGTGCAGGGACAGGATCACGGAGTCACGCCGGGGCACGTTGCGGTGGAACCATTCAATCGCATCGCCGTAGATGTTCGGGGTATACATCTCCACCGTGGCCGGCAGGTTGAGGATGATCGGCCGCTTCGGCGTCGGCTGGATGACGTCCATCACCGCGGCGCAAACCTCGACCGCGTAGTCGAGCTCCGTCCCGGTGAAGCTCTCCGGCGAGTACTCGTAACGAATCTCCGTGCCCGGTACGCGGGCCTCTTGCTCGAGGCACACCTTGGCCGCGTCGACTGCGATCTTCGTCACGCCTTCCCTGTCCAGGCGGAAGACGACGCGCCGCTGCAGCACGGACGTCGAGTTGTAGAAGTGGACGATCGCCCGCTTCGCGCCCTCGAGGCACTCGTACGTTCGCTCGATCAGCTCGCGGCGGCACTGCGTCAGGACCTGGATCGTGACGTCGTCCGGGATCAGGTCTTCCTCGATGAGCTGGCGGATGAAGTCGAAGTCCGGCTGCGACGCGGACGGGAAGCCGACCTCGATCTCCTTGAAGCCCATTCCCACCAGGGCCCGGAACATGCGCAGCTTGCGACCCGGGTCCATCGGATCGATGAGGGCCTGGTTGCCGTCGCGCAGGTCGACGGAGCACCAAACGGGCGCCTGCTCGATCTGGCGGTTCGGCCACTCGCGGTCCGGAAGGCGGAGCGGCAAGGGGCGGAAGGGCACGTACTTCTCGACCGGCATCGTCTTGGGGTGGGCTGGTTCGGGAGGCATCTCTTGAATCCTTCTTGGTCTCTTGGCTGGTCCGCGGTGGTTCGCTGCGGGATGGGCGGGCTTGTCGGGGAAACAAAAACCTCCTGCTTGCGTGCAGGAGGTCAACGGCGAGCACCCAACGGCGCTCGCCTCAGGTAAGGAGCAGGCTGCTGTAGAAGCGGTCCCTATTCATCGTGCCGCGCAGTGTAGCCGGTGGCGCCTCATCCCGTCTACCGCAATCTGCCTGAGAACCGGCCCGCGCCTTGGAAGAGCCGACGGGCCCGGCGAGGTACGTTCTAATGCCCTCGCCTGCCTCGACCGCCCCGAGGCCGCCGCGCCCGCGTTGACGCTCCCGGTCGATTAGGACCCGCTGGACCCGAGCGTGGCTCTGGCCTTGGCGATCTCGACCTGCTGCTGGAGGCGTTGCAGCTGAGCGTAGTCCGCCGCCGTGGCGGCCAGTCCCGAGGTCGTCATCTCGGCCTGCTTGAGGGCGAGGAGTGCCTGCGCCCTGGCAACCTCCTGCTTCAGGGATCTGTCTCGCAGCGCGGCGATGTCGTCGGAAACCGAGCCGGCGTCTTTGAGGGCGGCGGCTGCGGTGGAAGGCAGGCCGCCGGCCGTTTGGGCGGCCGCCGCCGCGGAACTCGTCGCCTGGACGTCGAAACCGGACAAGGCCCCGCCGGAACCGAAGGTCGCCTTCATCGTCCGTTTCGCCCAGATCGACTTCCTGAACTCGAGGAATCGGCAGGCGGAATGGGCATCGACGACCTGCGAGACGCCGGTGCGGATGCACGCCAGGCCAGCTTTCGGATCCTTCTTCCACAAGCGCCAGCCGACCCGGTAGGGTTCCCTCTCCCATATCCCGTTGGACCTGATGCCCTTGACGTCGCCGGGCCAGCCGGGAGCGTGGGTCGGCTGTTCCTCGGGCAACCGGGCGACCATCAGGCCAAACGTCTCCCAGATGCGCTTCGGCTCTCCGTCGAGCTCCTCCGCAACGAGTTCGCCTTCATGGGATGCCGGCAGCGCGTCGAATTCGAGCTCCGCGACCATGTCTTCAGTCCAGGTCATCAGGCTCGCCGAACGCCATGCCTTGAAATGGTCGGCAAGGCGCTGGAGGTTCGTGTCGACCTCGGCCTGGAGCCTGCCGAGCATGTCCAGCCTGTACAGAAGGTCGGACGGCTCGTGCGAGCCGGCTGCCTCTTCGGCCAGCGTCAGGGCCTGCTTTCGAAGCCGCGCCGCGAGTTCCTGATAGTGGAGGCGCTGATCGTTTTCGATCGGGCATTTGTCGGCGTACGCGGCCTGGGGATCGACCGGCGCGCGACGCTTTCGCCTGCCGCCAGGTTCGACGCTCAATTCCGCTCCGAGAAGGTCGAAGTATCGGGCACCTGCCGCCAAGCCCGCCGCCCGAGACGCCACGGCGGCCGGGGCCCCGGCGAACGGAGCAAGCGCGCCGGCAGCGAAGACCATCGCCCCGGCGACACCCGTCGCGACCGCTCCGATCTGCCCTTCGCTGTCATCCGAGACCGTATTGAGGCGTTGGTCGTCGGTCAGTGTGAGGCTCACGCTCGTGTTTCGAACCCAACCGGTCTCGATCTTCGCGGTCAATATGGGGTCGCGAGTGTCGGCTCCGACTATCAACTCTGCGGCCGACGTGGAGATCTCGACCTTCGTTACGTCGGGATCCTGCAGGGCATCGCGTGAGCAGCTTCGGGTTGCCGTGAACCGAACCCTGGTCACCGGCAGGCAGTACCTGATCTCGTAGGACGTTCCCACCCGTCATCCTCCTGTCTCGGTAGAGCCGTGCGCGGCAGAGCGAACGGACCCGTTCAGGTTAGAAGGTGGACGCGCCAGCGCAAGATGGGAGATGGCTACCGGGACTTCCTACGCGTTGGCGACAAAGCCCCCGACGACCGCCGATCCATACAGATACACCGCGACCAGGTCAGGTCCGAGGGCGAATCGAAGTCCGTTCGTCAATTCGTGTTTGAAGGCGGCAGGGGAGTCGATCGGACATTACGAAGCCTTCGCCCTTCGGCTGGATGCCCGTAGACAAACGAGGATGCGCCACAGATCCTTGAGACGGGCGCACGAAGGCGAGCGCAGCGCGGTTCGCAGCGATCTATCACATCGAGCGCTGTCGGCCGGGCTCAGGGTTGGCTTTGCGGGGAAGCCGACCCCGCCGGAACCGGCCCCAGACCACAACTCGATGGCAACTCCACGGGAGCCACGCTCGGGTCCAGACTGCAGATGAAGTTCCACCAGTACTTGTCCGCGTCGAGAAGACTGCCGAGGTTGTCCTTCGTGATCGTGACGGGCTTGAGGAGGATCGCCGTCATCGGGTCATGCCCGGGCCAGGTGACCGTAGCGCTCCCGGCGACCCGGGTGATGTCAGGATCGCGGCACAGGGCGATGGCGGCCTGAGCCGTCGCCGTCGCGACTAGCTTGTCGTCTCCCCAGACATCGACCGCCTGCTTGCCGCGGGCAATATCAACAAGCCCCGAGCCTTCTCCGTAGTAGTCCACCCCGCCAACGGCGACCTTGCCCGTAAGCCCGGCATCGTCGAGAACCTGCTTCGCCTGGACCGCCAGCTGGTCGTGTTCGGCCACGACGGCATCCACGCCGCCGTTCTGGGTCAGGACCGTCCTCAGCTCGAGATCTGGCGAATCTGTGCCCCATCGCCATCGGACCGTGCCGGCGATCGTGATGTCACCGCGGTCGACGGCGGGCTGCAGGATCTCCCACATCCCCGCCTGGAACGGGTCGCTTTCCGGGGGAGGGATGGAGCCGGTGATGATCGCGTATCTGCCCTTTGGCTTGACGGCCAGCAGCGCCTTCGCCTCCTGTCGACCTTCTTCCACCGGGTCGAAGCCGAGATACAGCGATTTGGCAGCTATGGGCTGGCGGATCGCGAGCACGGGGATGCCCGCCTTGATGGCTCGCTCCACCGCCGGCAAGGAGGTCCCATCCGTAGTGAGCACGACAATGAGGACCCTCGCGCCGGCGGCGACGAGCCCGTCGATGTCCTCGACCTGGGTCGCCGACACATCCTTCGCGCTCCTGGACTCGTAGCCGACGCCGGCGGCGTTGATCGCCTGCGCTAGCGTCGGGTCGACGACGTCCGGAGTGTCGCCTGCCGCGAGGTTGTCGAACGAAGCTCCGACCCAGCAGCCCTTCAGACTGCGTGTCTCGGTCGCTGTCGGTGAGGCGTCAGTTCCGGGGCTGGTGCCGGAGTTCGACGTGCCGCACGCGGTAGTCAAAGCGCCCACAACCACGCAGACGACGATCACACGGACGATTCGGCAGGAGATCGAAGTGTGAACCCGCCCGCCCACTCTGAGATCTCCCTCTCGTTGCACTGTCGCAGGCACCTGGAGGTTGAGCATACGGGATCGGACGGACAGGGGCTGCGCCCCGTGAACTGGGGCCAACTACCCAGAGGAGTGGCTCCGGCGGTAGGATTCGAACCTACGACCAAGCGGTTAACAGCCGCCCGCTCTACCACTGAGCTACGCCGGAGCGAGTCGATCGCCTGAGCGATCTCAAGGGTGATCGCTCGCGATCCGATGGCGCCGCAGCGGCGCCGCGCGACAGAATAGCACGGCGTCGCCGGGGCGCGAACGGCGGCGTGACTGCTGGGTTCCGGCCTGCCGGTTCGAGGCTACCGACCGTCGCGATTCGAGGGCATGGGCGCCCCGACTTGACCGGATCCCAACCTACTTCTCGACCGGAAGGTCCGGCCGGTTGCCCCACTCCTCCCACGACTCGGCGTAGTTGCGAACCTCCGTCAGTCCGGCCACCTCGTGGAGCACGAACCAGACGAGGGCGGCGCGAACACCGCCCTGGCAGTAAGTGGCCCGCAACTCTCCGGGCTTCACGCCACTGCCCTCGAGGATAGCGATGGCATCAACCGCCGGCCGGAGCCGACCGTCCGGCGCCACGAAATCGGCAAAGAGCCGATGCCGGGAGCCGGCGATCCGGCCGCCCCGTGACGCCATGACGTCGCCACCCAGGAACTCGTCGATTCTCCGCACGTCGAGCAGGCGCGTTGGGCCGCCCGGCCGGCTCGCCTCGCGGCTCCACGCCAGCACCTCGTCGGCCGTGGCAATGAGCGAGTCGTCCCGCTCCCGCAGCGGTTCGGTGGCTTCGACCCGGGCAGGTTCGAGTGGCTCCGCCGTCGTGGACCGTCCTTCGGTGTGCCAGACCCCGAGGCCGCCGTCGAGCAGGTGGAGTCGATCGGCCGGAAACCCATACAGGCGCAGCAGCCAGTAGCCCCGAATGGCATGGCGACCCTGGCCGGCATCGTCGTAGAAGACGACCCGGTCCCCCGGCACCACTCCCCACGAGGCCAGCGACTCCGCCACTTCCTCGCGCGTGGGGACCAGGTAGAGCCGCTTGACCGCGCCCGTCTCGGGCCGCGTGCCGGGCTTGGCCAGGTCCACGTGCAGATCGACGAAGATCGCCCCCGGCACGTGCCCCTGGTCGTAAGCCTTTCGGTCAGTCGACACGTGGACGATCCGGAGGTCGGCGTCGCCCAAGTGCTCGGCCAGCCACTCGGCGGAGACGAGAGGTCCAGGTTGAGCAGCGTTCATGGCGTTCCCTCCGACCTTCGTCCCCTACTCGAGATAATCCTTGAGCTTCCGGGAGCGCGACGGGTGGCGCAGCTTGCGCAGGGCCTTCGCCTCGATCTGGCGGATCCGCTCGCGGGTGACGTTGAACTCCTTGCCGACTTCCTCCAGGGTCCGGGCGCGGCCGTCCTCCAGCCCGAACCGCAACTGCAGCACCCGCCGCTCGCGGCCGGTCAGAGAGTCCAGGACCGCCTCCACCTGCTCCTTGAGGAGCTGATGCGAAGCGGCCTCGGCCGGCGCCAGTGCCCCGCGATCCTCGATGAAGTCGCCCAGGTGCGAATCCTCCTCCTCGCCGATCGGCGTCTCGAGGCTCACGGGCTCCTGCGACACCTTGATGATCTCGCGGACCTTCTCCGGCGTGACCACCTGCTCCTGGCCCTTTGACATCGCCTCGGCGATCTCCTCGACCGTCGGCTCGCGGCCCAGCTCCTGCAGCAGGGTTCGCGAGACTCGGATCAGGCGGTTGATCGTCTCGACCATGTGGACCGGGATCCGGATCGTGCGGGCCTGGTCGGCGATGGCGCGCGTGATCGCCTGACGGATCCACCAGGTGGCATACGTGCTGAACTTGTAGCCCTTCTCGTAGTCGAACTTCTCGACCGCTCGGATGAGGCCGATGTTGCCTTCCTGGATGAGGTCCAGGAACGACATGCCGCGCCCGATGTACTTCTTGGCGATCGATACGACCAGGCGCAGGTTGGCCGACGTCAGTTGCTCTCGGGCATCGCGACCGATTCGCACCAGCTCGCCTTTGCGATGTGCGAGCTTCGTATTGGTCGGCACCTCGGGATCCCAACCGAGACGCTTTAGCAGGTCCGCGTCGGGACCGGTCTCGACCCAGCGCCGCAGGGCGGGGTACGCCACCGCCTCGCGCGTCCAGTCGTATATCGCCCGCAGACCTGTGTTGTCTCGCGAGTCCAGGTCACCGTTATGCACGGCGAAATACGCCCAGTCGAGCAGCTTCAGGAACGATTCCGCCGTGAGCGACTCGTTGTAGGCCGTCACCAGGTGGCGGCCTTCCTTGATCAGGTCCCTGGTGCCGTCGGTCGTGGCTTCCTTGCCGGCCTTGATCAGGTGGAAGTCGGCCGTGGGAACGAGCAGCTCGGCGGCATCCGGGGACGAGACCGCATCGGCGACCATTCGGGCGGCTTCCGGTCCGAAGGGCAGCCTGTACTGGGGCTTGATGGTGCGAGTCTTGCGCTCGGTGTCGTGGTTGGTCCATTCGTGGAGCGAGACGATCCCCTTCCAGGGCTCCTCGACCAGTTGCTCGCCGAGCTCGATAGCCTTGGCCAGGACGACCTCTTCCTCCGCCGTGAGCAGGGCGACCTTGCCGATCTCCTTCAGGTACATCCGGACCGGGTCGTCGATCCCGATCATGTCCGCCGAGAGAGCTTCCAGCTCTTCCTGTGTCGGCTCCTCGAGAGCTTCCGCGTCCAGCTTGGCCGGGGCTTCGCCGGGTACACGCGGCTCGGCGAGGGTGTCCTCCTCGACAACCTCTACACCCAGATCGTCCGCGTCTTCCTCCAGCGCGTCGACCGGGGCCACTTCCTCTTCCTCGTCCGAGAGGAGTTCGTCGTCCAGCACCTCATCGTCCCCGAGGCCTCGAGGTGCGCGCACGCCCGCGAGCTTCGCCTCCTCCAGATCTGCCTTGCGACGGCCACCGCCGGAGAGGGCTACTTCAACGAGCTGCTTGTCAAGGGGATCGGTCATCGGTGTCCTCCGGCGGAAGCCAGCAGGCTCGAGTCTTGACGGCGTCGGCCGAGCGACTTGAGAGCCTCATATAGGGTGCGGTTGGTTTCGAGAAGCCGAGCCTTTGCCTCCGTGTCGCCGGCGGCCTCGGCTTCGATGATCTCGGCGTGTACATAGTCGATCTGGGCCTTGAGGCGGTCCGCCTCGAGGGCCAGCAGGCACTGGTCGACTCCTATCCGGACGCGGTTGCCGCTCAGTTCGTTCGGGTCCGGGCCGCGTTCCGCGTAGAGCGCGATCGCCAGACCGTGCAGCTCCGCAGGCAGCGCGTCGAGGAAGCGCATGCGCTCGAAGCGCCCGCCCCCGCCCGCTTCGCCGTCGCGCTCGCGGTCGGCCAGCATCGCCGCCAGCAGCTCGCGCGCCGGAGTGCTGGGGAGTTGCGCGCCCTGCGCTCGCAGTGTCTCGACGACGCGTTCCTGCTGCTCCGGGACGAGCAGGAGAAGCCGCAGCAGCTTGCGCTCGTCGAGCGACACAGCCTTCAGCTCGACCCTGGTGTCGATGCTGTCCGGGGCCGAGATGACGGCGTCGGCGGTGAAGCGGCTGCTCCCGCCTACCGAACCGCCCCGGCCCGACCGCCCATCCGTGCCGGAACCCGCAGGCACCGGCGCCCGCATGGCCTCGAGCAATACCCTCTCCTCCACTCCGGTTCGGCGGGCCAGGGCCTGGAGATAGCTGTCGCGCACGACCGGGTCACGGATCTCTCGCAGGAGCGGGATCAGTGCCCCCACGGCGTGGCGCCGGCCCTCGGGGGTACGCGTCGGGAATGCCGTGGCGTAGTAGTCGATGAGGAACTCCATGATCGGCTGGGCCGTGCGAATCGCCTCCCTCCAGAGATCGGGCGACTCGCGAATCACCTCGTCCGGGTCCTTGCCCTCGGGCAGTCGCGCGACCTGCACCCGCGTGATCTCGACGCCGGTCTCCTCCGCGGCCAGCGCCCCGATTAGGTGGAACAGCTCGGTCCCGCCGATCGAGCCGGCATGCTGGCCGGCCGGGTCGACGTCGTAGGCCAGGACGATCCTGTTCGTGTAGCGGGCGATGACCGCGACCTGGGCCGGCGTGAGAGCCGTGCCGAGGCTGGCCACGACGTTCTCGAAGCCGGCCTGGTGGGCCATCAGCGCGTCGGTGTAGCCCTCGACGAGGACGGCCTCCTCCCGGCGGCGCATCTCGTTGCGGGCCCGCTCGATGAGGTACAGCGTGCGGCTCTTGTCGAAGAGCCCGGTCGCGGGCGAGTTCAGGTACTTGGGCGCACCCGGATCCGCGACGGTAGCGGTGGGGCCCGTCGCCGGCAGGACTCGCCCGCCGATTCCAACCGCGTTCCCCGCCGCGTCGCGGATCGGGAAGATTACCCGCGAGCGGAACTTGTCGTAGGCGCCGCGCCCGCTCGACCGCTGGCTCGTGAGGCCCACCTCAGCAAGCTCCGACAGGGTCGCGTTGCGGCGGCTCTGGAGCATCTTGATCATCTGGTCCCAGCCGTCGGGCGCCCAACCGAGCTGGAACTTCTCGATCGTTTCGTCCGTGAAACCGCGACGGTGGAGGTATTCGAGTGCCGGCGCACCCACCTTCGACTGCGTCAGGACGACATGGTAGAAGGCGATCGCCTGCTCCAGGACCTCGCGCAGCCGGGCCTTTCGGGCGTCCTCGCGGGTCGTCCGCTCGTCGATCTCGATGCCGGCCTTCGCCGCAAGACGCTTGAGCGCCTCGGGGAAGGTCAGGCCCTCGCGCTTCATCACGAAGCTGAAGATGTCTCCTCCCTCGCCGCAGCCGAAGCAGTGCCAGCTATCACGCGCCGGGGTTACGACAAAGCTCGGGGTCTTCTCGCCGTGGAACGGGCACAGCCCCTTGTAGATGGTGCCGGCCTTCTTGAGCGTGACCGCCTCACTCACGACCTCAAGGACCGACAGCTTGTTCTTCACTTCGGCGGCAACGCCTGCGGCCAAATGCTGTCTCCTGCCTGTCAGACGTCCGGCGAAGCCGAAGCGTTCGCTCGGGACCGACAGAACCGTGATTCGGATCGGCCGACCTTCTGGATCAGCCGCCCGACCGTCCGAGCGATCGCCCACCCGACCGTCCGGCCGCTAGGTCGAACTCGTCGCTCGACCACCCTGACACAAGTAGCGGCCTGTCAAGTCTTGACAGGCCTTCGCTGCGGCAATCCTACACCAAAAGTCAATACCCACCGGGAGTATTGACATGTCAAGAGGGCGGGCGAGGCCGAAGGCCGGACGCCGACCCTGGCGGCTGCCAGGATCCGAGCCTCAGCGAGGCAACGCCCTGTTCGCCCGCACCCACTCGAGCCAATGGCGTTCGGCCCCAATAGTGGTAGCCGGACCGTGGCCGGGCAGCACTCTCAGCCGCTCGTCCAGCCCGGCCAGGCGGCTCAGCGACTCCGCCATCTGCTCGTCAGATCCGCCGGGGAGATCGGTCCGGCCCCATGATCCCGAGAACAGTGTGTCACCCGAGAGCAGCAGGTCGTTCGTGCGGTCGAGCAGACAGACCGAGCCCTCGGTGTGTCCCGGCGTATGCAGGACCTCCAGGTCGATCTCGCCGAACTTGACTCGGCCGCCCTCGGCCAGGTCCACCGCCGGAACGCTGGGCGGGATGGGGAAAGGGGCGAAGAGCGGCTGCGGGCGCAAGAGCATCTCGCGGTCGAGCGGATGAACGGCGATGCGGGCTTCGTCTCCGGGTTGGTGATCGTGCGTCCAGGCCTGCACGGCCGCGTTGTCGCCCACGTGGTCCCAGTGGCCGTGGGTGGAGACGATCAGCTGCAGCTTCCAGCCGCGCTCCTCGAGCATGCCGCCCAGCCAGGCAACCGAGGGAATCGCTGTGTCGATCGCGATCGCCTCGTGGGTGCCCGAGTCGGCGAGCACGTAGACGTTGGTCGCGATGGGTCCGACCGTCCGGCTGAGCAACTCCATGCTCGGAGACTAGCACCGCTTCGAGGGGATCAGGCCAGGTCCCACTCGAGGGGCGGCAGACCGCGCTTCGCAAGCTCGGCATTGGCCCGGCGGAACGGAGCGCTGCCGGTGAAACCTTTGGCTGAGAGCGGCGACGGATGCGCCGACTTGACCACTATGTGGCGGCTTCGGTCGATCTTCTGGCCGGCGGCCTTGGCCGGTTCACCCCACAACAGGAACACCACAGGGGTCGGTCGCTCCGCCAGCATGGCCACGATCGCGGCGGTGAACCCCTTCCATTGGCGCCGGTGGCTGTTCGGCAGGCCCTCGCGCACGGTCAGCGCGGTGTTCAGAAGCAGCACCCCGTTCCGCGCCCACGGCTCGAGCGTGGCGTCAGCTGGAACTGGATGGCCAAGGTCGGTCTCGAGTTCCTTGACGATGTTGACGAGAGACCGCGGCCGACCGACCCCAGCGCGGACAGAGAACGCCAGCCCACTCGCCTGGCCCGGTCGGTAGTAGGGGTCCTGGCCCAGGATGACTGCCCGGACCTGGTCGGGTGGCGTCAGACGCAGAGCCGCGAACACATCCTCGTCCGGCGGAAAGACTGTGGCCTGGGCTCTCTCCACGAACACGAATTCGTCGAGCTTCTTGATGTCGGCATCCAACAGTCGGGAGCCAAGGGCAGATCGCCACTCGGCGGGCAAAGTCTCCATCATGCCTGCGAGTGTACGCGAGCTCGACGCGGTCACACCGCGCACCGCCACCGCTGCCGGGCGGCGCCCTACTTTCCGAAGTGAGAACCTCAGAGCAGTCGCCGACCGCCGATCGATGGCGGCGAGAACTGCGTTGCCCAAGGAGTGCTCGATGATCGTTTGTCTGCCCGTAACCGCCGACGGCCAGATCGGTCAAAGCTGGGGTCGTGCCGACCGCGTCGCGATCGCCGAGCTGGGCGAATCAGGGATAAGCAAGTGGGAGGAATTCGAGGTCGGCTGGGACAAGTCGCACGACGTCGGCGAGCACAGCGAACACCACGACCGCATTGCCGGCTTCCTGACGGACCATCACGTCTCTTGCGTCGTGGCCGGGCACATGGGTCCGCCGATGGTGCAAATGCTGGACGAGATGGGCATCAGCGTGCGTCTCGGCGTCTCGGGCGAAGCACGCAGGGCTGCAGCCTCGGCCCGGAATTAGCAGCTGCCGCCCCGGCGGGCGGCTTCACGGGAGGACGTTTACCAGGCAGGTTGGGCCGCCGTCGGCGAGCCCGAACTCGTCGAGCTCCAGCTCGTGAACCGCCAGTCCGGTCTCACGCAGGAGCCGGGCTGCAATAGGGTTTCCCGAGGCAAGGAACGCGTGCCCGCAAAGCGCCAGGACGTTGGCTCCCGGCAGCTCGTCATCGGGCAACAGCAGGCGGTGGACCTCGCCTGGCGGCGCCGCGTCTGGGCCGGCCGCGTCGAGCGAGGCGAAGCCCGCGGCCGTGCCGATGAGCGTATCCGGCGCCGCGGCTGTGACGGCCGTGGCCAGGTGAAGGCGATCCGTCACGGGGCTGAGGAAGGGCCGGTATCCGAGGGACCGTGCCGCGTCGGCGAGGATTCGTGCGCCCAGGAGATTGGTCCGGGCGCTCAGGCCGATCGCAATGCGGTCGCCATAGATGACCACGTCGCCGCCCTCGAGCGTCCCCGGCTCCTCCACGGGCACGACGCGCGTGCCCGCCGACAAACGGGCGAGGGCCGCCCGAAGGACGGAATCGACCTCCGGACGCCGGGACGCAACGGCAGGCCGCGCCACCACGACCACCGGGGGCTGCTCCGGTGCGACCGGCGCGAGCGCGACCAGCACGTCCGAGACGAACGTGGCGTCGGGGAGATCCGGCTCCTCGGGCAGACGCAGCAGTGGCAGTCCGGCGTCCTCGAGCGCCGCGCAGAACGCCGCGTGCTGGGCCTGAACCCGCGAAACATCGATCCGGTGGCGGTTCGGGTGGGTCGAGATCGCGTCGCGGAAGGCAGGGCCCGGCGGCCGGACGATGACGAGCATCCGCGCATCGTAGCGGTCTGCGGCGGAGGGATGCCGCCCGCGCCTCGTCGGCGGCTCGCGTCTCGCGAAGCCGTGGCCGCCCTACCGCAGCCTGAATTCCCGAAGGGTCGTGCGACCCTTCCCGTACGCCACCTCGCTGCCCAGCTCGGCGGTCGCCAGGAAGTCAGTCCGCTGCGCCAACCCGTGATCGATCAGGGCATCGACCAGGGGACCCAGCTCGAGGCTGCCCTTGCTGCGAAGCTCGGTGTCCACCAGGGCGAGCGTCTTCCACGGTTTGTCCGGCCGCTCCGCGGGCGTCTCGAAGATGGCCTCGTAGGTCCGCCCGCCGATCGTCAACGTCGTACGGCGGCCTTCGTACGCGGGCTCCGCGCCATGGTTCATCGTCCAGATACAAAGGTTGCTGACGATGTCCTTGGTGCTCGGTCGGTTGGAGCTGGTGATCCAGAAGTCGAAGCTCTCGCACCAGAGCCCGCTGCCGACGGTCTCGAAATCGAAATCGAGCGTCAGGCGGGTCTCGGCCAGCCGACGGGGCAGCTGGTCCCCTGCCTCCACCTCACCCCACGGTGATCTTCCCGCGAGCACCTCCGGGTAGCACTTCATGGACGGTCCGGCGCTCTCGGGCCAATCCCACTCCCAGCCTGCGTCGTGCTGACCACCGAAGACGAGCTGCCGGTAGTTCGCGATGTCGCCCTTGCCGTAGACGTTGTTGTAGAGCACGGCGCCGGAGATCGGGAACAGAGCGGAGTCGTCCGACAGGCTCGTTGTAGCCATGATGCCCTCCAGCGCTGGCGCGGATCGTGTTGCACGTCCTGCGTATAACGGTACTAGCCTGAGGACTCCGAGCGGCCGATCCCGCCGGCGGCCGTGTCGAGCGCCCGACCGTCGCGGATCGCCGGACTCGCGTCTGTCGTTCTCGCGGCAGCGCCACGGGTGGCAAGAACGGAGCCCAGGATCACGAGCCCCAGGCCGATGGCCATCGCGGCGGTGAATGACTCGTTCAGCACGAGGACGCCGAGGACGGAGGCCACCGCGGGGTTGATGTAGGTGATCACGGTGGCCCGCACCGGACCGATCTCGGCGATCAGCGCCGAGAACAGGACGAACGCGGCCGCGGTGCAGACGACCCCCAGGATCGCGATCGCGGCGAGCACGCCCGGGCTGGGCACGACCGCCGGTCGCTGCACGACGGCGATCGGAGCGTACACAAGGGCGCAGAGCGAAAGCGAGAGCGCCATCACCCCCACGGATGACAGACCGCCGAGCCGGCGGGCCAGAATCGCGGGCCCTACGGCGTAGCCCACGACCACCACCGCCATCTCGAGAAACGCCGCCGGATCGGACGCGCCCAGGCTGGAACCGACGACGGCGGCTACTCCAACCAACCCGACCATCAGGCCCAGAAGCCCGCCTCGGCCCAGGTGGTCTCGACTACCCGTACTGGCCGCGATGACCGTTCCAACCAGAGGCACTCCCGCCACGAGCAGACCAGCAAGAGAGCTCGTTACGTGCTGCTCCGCGGTGCCCAGCAGGACCCAGGGCACGCCGACCTCCACGACGGCAAAGGCGACGACCCAGCGCCAGCGTGCGAGCACCGGCCGGAGGTCGGAGCGCAGGAGCGCGATCGGAAGCAGGAGCAAGGCCGCGATCGAGGTGCGCGCGAAGACAAGGGTCGCCGGAGAGATCTCGGCGACCGCGATTCGAATGAACAGGTACGGGATGCCCCACATCAGCGACATCAAGCCGAACATGAAGATCGCGCGCCGAGTCATGGCCGAGAGACTACCCGCCCCTGAGCCAGCCCGCGCGGGTCTCCTCGGAAGAGAGCCGAGCGAGCAGCCCGAGCAAGGGGATCGCCGCCGCGAAGGTCTCGACCAGCAAGTCCGGAAGGCCGGACGATAGAGCTTCGTCGTCGGAGAGCCGGCGTCCGAAAGTGACGTCTTTGAGCTTCAGCAGCTCGGCGGCAGGATGATCCGCGGCGAAGCCGGTCGGAACCCTCTTGAGCCGATCGCCACTCACCTCCCCGAACGTGCCGACGAAGCCCGGGCTCCGGAGCACCGCCTCCACGGCACCGAGGTCCCGGTCGACCGCCTGTCGCCACGCGGCCAGCTGGGCCGGCTCCGGATGCCACATCCCGCCGCCGGCGAACATCTCGCCCGGCTGGAAGTGGAAGTAGGCACCGACACCGCCGCCCTCGCCCGCCCAGGGGAAGCTGGCCGAGACATGTGTCTTGTAGGGCGTCTTGTCCGCCGAGAAGCGGATGTCGCGGTAGATCCGGAACGGCGACCGGGAGGGGTCCGCTCGTAGGGGCAAGCCGCTTGCCTCGAAGCGCTCCCCGAGGGCTGCGCACAGGGCCTCGAGTGGCTCCTTCAGGAGCCGTTCGTACTCGCCCTTGCGCGGCTGGAACCAGGACCGCTCGTTGTGCAGCGCCAGGTCCACCAGGAACTGGACTGCGTCCCGGGAGAACCCCATGAACTGCGTCGCCATGGCGATCGGGCACCTCCAGGAACCGGGCGGGAGTCCGGTCATGTTCTCATGCCGGACATCGCTCCGTGACCGGCGGCCCGACTCTCCCCGGGTGGCGAGACCGCAGGCGGCGCGCCTGCCGTTCCCGGCCGGGTTCGGTCGCATGGGCCGCGACGCTGCAGACGAGCACTCGTATGATCGCTGTCATGACAACCGTTCCGCAGTCGGTCCGCGACTTCCTCGCCACCGGCCCCTTCGCGCATATCGTCACCATCAATCCCGATGGCCGCCCCCATGTCTCGATGGCTTGGGCGGGGCTGGACGGCGACGAGCTCGTCTTCGCCACGTTCTTCGATCAGCACAAGATGGACAACCTGCGCCGCGATCCGCGGATCGTGGTGTCGTTCCAGGCCAAGGAATTCCACGGCGAAGGTCTGCACCCGTACCTCGTGATCGACGGCCGCGCCCGGATCGGCGAGGGCGGGGCGCTCGCGGTGATGGACCAGCTTTCGGAGTACTACATCGGCCCCGGGGCCAAGTACCCGAGGCGGAACATGCCGGAAGGGCTCACGGTCCACGTCTCGATCGAGCGCATTTACGGCGTGGGTCCCTGGCAGAAGAAGCGCTGACGGCGGACGGCGCTTGAGGACTTCGCGGTCGCGGCGCCGCCTCAGCCCTGGCCGGCGATCTTCGTCTCGCCCGTGACCGCATCCACGTAGACCCAGTACGCCGAGACGTACGTCACGCTGCTGCCGGGCTCCGGCACCTGCTGCGAGAGCTGCACCGACCAGACCAGCCGGCCTGGCCAGATGGGGCTCGAGTCGACCAGAAGCTGCACGTCGCCGATGGTCGGGGACGTGAGCCCGCTGGCCGCGATAGCCTTGGTGATCGCTTGGTCCCGACTGAGTGCCGGGGACGGAACCGGGGCGTACGCAACACGGCGATCCAGGAACGAGAAGACCTGGCCGGTCGCCGGGTCCACGCTGACCTCGCGCATATCGGGTACAGACGCGCTGTTGGCGTACCGCTGCCAGGTCACGGTGTACTCCTTGCCGCTGTGGTGATCCAGCAGGGCAACCGTCGCCGTCAGCCCATCGAACGGGACGTCGTGGGCCGTGAGAAATGCCGCGGCCGCCGACTGGGCCTGCTCCGGGGTGAGATTGACCGCGGTGGTCACGGGAGCCGACAGCATCATGAAGACGACCTTGCCGGTCGCCACATCGACCCAGACGTCGGCGCCGCCGCCCTGTTCCATGATCTCGATGTACTGCCCGGCCGGCCATGCCGTCGGGTCGCTGACGTCGACTGTGCCCAGAGGCCGGCCGATGAACTTCTCGGCAGCTGCCACCGCCTCCTCCTTGGAGAGGGTCAGGGCGCTTGGGCTGGGGGACGCGACCACCGGCGAAGGGGTAGCCGCGGGCGCGGTCGTCGACGCCGAGGTCGGCCCGGGACCGGACGTGGCCGGCTCGCCACCTCGCAGGTTCAGGACGAGAGCAGCCACTGCAATCGCCAGGACGATCGCGCCGGCGCCCACCGCAACCCTGACGGGCCGGCCGAACAGCTCTTCGGCGCGCCGGCGAAGGGCCCCGCCCAGGCCGGCCCGGCCGCGTTCCGGCAGCTCTTCGACCGTCGTGGAGAGCGCGGCCGGCGCCACGGGCTGCGCCACGCCGGCGAAGAGGGCGCGGAGGTCGCGGTCGAGCTCGGGGTCGCTGGTCGCCGGATCGGCTTTCATCGGACCACCTCTGTCGAGTGATCGAGCTCGCGCCTCAAGGCGATGAAGGCGTAGTGCAGGCGGGATTTGACCGTCCCGGTCGGAATGCCAAGTCGGTCCGCGATCTCCTCGTTGGTGAGGTCGAGCAGGTACCGCAGGACCACGACGGCGCGGAGCTCGGGGGTGAGGGTCGCAAGAGCACGGCCCAACACGATCCTATCGAGCGAGGAGCGAAACGGATCGGCCGGCTCCGGCGGCGGGTCGTCCAGCGGCGCAAACGCGACGACCCGGCGGCGGCGCATCTGGTCATTGCAGACGTTGGCCACGATGCGCTGGAACCACGCGCGGAACTGGCTTTCGTCGCGCAGTCGCGGGGAAGCTTGCCAGGCTCTCAGAACCGCCTCCTGGGCAGCGTCCTCCGCCGCCGAGGCATCGCCGATGAGATACCCGGCCAGCCGGTACGCGCTCGTGAGCTCGGGTCGGATCAGGCGCTCGAACGACAGGCGCTGCCGATCCGATTGGTCGTCCTGCTCGATGGCCGTTGACCCTCCCCTCGTGATGTCGCTCGCTCTCACCCGGTGCCTCGATCGCGCATAGTCACCGCGCTAGACGAGCGAACGAGCCTATGGGTTCAAAGTCCCGGCATGTTCTGTGAGGACCGGACGCCACATCGGATCCAGCTCACGCGTCGCCGGACGTCTAACATAGTCGGCTCGAACGGCTCTGGCGAGACTTGGAGGATCGGCGGTTGCCCCAGAAGCAGGAGACGCGCGACGATCGCGTGCCGGCCAGGATCGGGGCCGCCCAGGCCGCGCTCTACGGCCATGGGGCGCCGGACGAGACTCCCCGGTTCGACCGACTGATGAAGCTCGTCCGCACGGCGCTGCCGAGGAACGCGGTCATCCTGGCGATCCTGATACTCGCAGGCGCCGGAATGTCGTTCCTCAACCTGAGGATCCTCGGCCACGCCTACGGAGCCGGGCCGGAGCTGGACGCTTGGTCGGCGGCCACGCGTCTTCCAGATCTGGCCCTACAGTTCCTCGTCGTCGGCGGCGTCGTGGGCCCATTCCTACCGGTCTTCATCGGGCTCAAGGGCGAAGAGGCGGACAAGGCACGCGACTTCGCCCGCACGATCCTGACCCTCGCGATCCTGGCGATGGCGGTCGCCATGGCGATCATGTTCGTGTTCGCGGAGGAGACGCTGTCGATCGTCGCGCCGGGCTTCACCGGGGTTCAGCGCCAGGACTACGTCGGCCTCTTTCGGGTCCTGTGCTTCGCCCAGGTGCTCTTCGCCGCCTCGTGGGTGCTCGGCGAGATCCTGGTTGCGGAACGGCGCTTCATCACGTACGGCCTGTCCGAGCCGATGTACTACGGCGGCATCGCCGCGGGCGCCCTTCTTCTGAGCGGCCCGCTTGGGATCTACGGCGCGGCGGTCGGGGCCGTGTTCGGAGCAGGCGCGCACCTCGGGATCCGACTGGTGGGTATCTACCGGACGAGCTTCCGGCCGATGCCTAGCCTGGCATTGCGGACCAAGGGCCTGGGCGAGTTCTTCAAGCTCATGGGGCCCAAGATGCTGAGCCAGCCGCTCCTGGCACTGACGGCCCTGTACTTCACCGGCCTGGCCTCACGCCTGGCGCCGGGATCGGTCACATCGTTCACATTTGCCCAGCACTTCCAGAGCCTGCCTGAGAGCCTCTGCGGGGTCGCTTTCGCGACCGCGGCCTTCCCCGCCCTATCGTCGGCCGTCGCGGCAGGCGACAAGAAGGCCTTCAAGCGAGTCTTCACCACGAACCTGGCCACGATCGCGTTCCTCTCCATCTCGGCCGCGGTCGGCCTTCTCATCTTCGGCCCGATGGTGATTCGCGTCCTTCTGGGCGGCGGGGCCTTCGATGCCACGGACGTCGCCCAAACGACCATGGTGGCCCTCATCCTCGCCGTCTCGATCCCGTTCGAGAGCCTGACCGAGCTCCTTGCCCGGGCCATTTACGCGACGCACAACACCATGCTGCCGACCGCGGCCGCGGTCGCCGGCTTCGCGGCGACGGTGCTGTCGGCGACCGCGCTCTCGGACCAATTCGGGCTGGCGGCCATTCCGACCGGCTACGCGATCGGCATGGCCACGAAACTGGCCGTCCTGGCCGTTGCCCTGGGACCGCGAATGGCCCGCATCGGCGGTGCCACGCGCCCGTCGCGGGCCTTTGTCAGGGATGGCCGGGGCGCGTTGGCGTCGCCGAGGCGGCGATCGTCGCCCGCGACCAACGCCGTGCTGGCGATACTGCTGGTGGCACTGGCAGGCGGAGCGTTCGTGGCCACCGCGCAGGCCGTCAACAACTCCACGCTGAATGTGGACCCGGTCGTGACGCCCTGGGCTCGCGTCCAGCCGTCGCGGCCACCGGTCATCGCCTTGGCCTCGGCCACGCCTCCACCGACCGTGCCGGCACCCGGCTCCGCTGTTCCGACGTACTCGGTCCCGACGCCACCACCCCCAACTGCCAGCTCGAGCTTCTTCGCCATGGACCTCTACAAGGAAGGCGACTTCGTCCATGAGCTCAAAGACACCTGGTGCGTGCCGGCGGCGATGCAGACGTCGATGAACATCATGAACACCTATTCGGACACCACTCGTGACACGCAGGCCAAGCTCCTGGATCTGGCCGTGTCACTCGGCGGCGGCGCCTACGGCGGGGCCGAGCCCGATGGATGGGCCCAGGGGCTGACCCAGCTTGGCTACGGCAAGTACAAAGTCGCGACCTCGACGAAGATGGCGGACGCGATCCACCTCGTGGTCAAGCAGATCCGCCTGACCCAGCGCCCGGCCGGTTTGGTCGTATGGAAGGGCTGGCATTCGTGGGTCGTTTCGGGCTTCTCCGCTTCCGCAGATCCGGCGACCACCGACAAATTCACCGTCTTGTCCCTCCGGATCGAGGACGTCTGGTACCCGAACATCTCCACCCTCAACAACCAGGCCAGGGGCGGCCATTCGCGTCCGCCGGACGCGGATGTCCCCTACGACGAACTCTCGCAGGACTTCAATCTCTGGCACCAGGGCAAGATCGTCGACGGCCGCGAGGGGCTGTTTGTTTACGTGATCCCCTACTAGATGGGCGATTCTGCCGCCTCGGGACGGCCGGCGGGTCCGCCGGTCGCTGCGTAACAGGCTCCCAGGAACTCGCGCGACTGGTCTTCGTACGCTTTATGATCCGCAAGACACAAGGTGGCCGTTCCCATCAGGATCCAGAGTCCAGAGATCCAGGAGAGAGCATCATGCGACCCAGTCCACGACTCTTGTCGCTCGCCGCGCTCGCGCTCGGTGCAGCGTTGATCGCGGGAGCCTGCGTGGGTGAGGAGGATACGCCCACGCCTGGCAACATCGGATCGACGCCGGTGGCCTCTGCGGGCGCGTCAGCAGGCGGTTCCGCGGCGGCGAGCCTCACGATCGCCACGACCAACGACCCAACGCTGGGGGCCTACCTGACCGGCCAGAACGGGATGACTATCTACGTCTACGGCAGAGATCCGGCCGACCTGAGCATCTGCTCCCTGGACTGTGCCACCACCTGGCCGCCGGTCTCAGCCGCTCTCGGAGCCAAGATCACCCCTCCCAGCGGCGCCACGGGCACCTTCGGGACTATCACGCGGTCCGACGGGGCGGTCCAGGTCACGTACGCCGACATGCCGCTCTACTACTTCTCGGGCGACTCGGCCGCCGGTGACACCAAGGGCGCGGGCAAGGACGGCGCCTGGTTCGTCGCCCCGGTCTCGGGCGTCAGGCCGTCAGCCCCGCCAACCCCTGCCCCAAGCACTACCTAGAGCGTCCGCCGGCTATTCATCCATCCCGCGGCCGGCGCGGCCGCTCGCTCGATCCCAGAGAAGACCCGCCGGCAACCTGCCGGCGGGTCTTCATGTACCCCGCGCCGCCGCGGTGACGTCGTGGAATGCAGGCGGACGGCCCGGCGATGGCCAGGTAACCGCGGGCGTCGGCGTGTGGATCCGGACCGGACGGTGGACCGATCGTCCCATCCCGCGCACCGTGAAGAGCATCTTGGGTGCACGGAGCGGAACATCAAGATTCTTTCAGAACCGGGCCGATAGGCGCTCCGTATACCGAGTGCGCTCCAACAGAAGGTAGGGGCTGCTCAAAGCACGATCGAGAGTCAAGCGATCTCAGGAGAAACAAGCATCATGCGTCCCATTTCACGCCCATTGTCATTTGCCGGTGTCGCGCTCGGCGCGGCATTGATCGCGGCAGCCTGTTCATCCGCCGCCGCCACGCCCGTGCCTGTCGACACGGGAACGCCCGTCGCCTCCGTAGCCGGGGCGGCGGGGATCACACTCGCCTCGACCACCGACCCGACACTGGGCGAGTACCTCACCGGTCAGAATGGAATGACCCTCTACGTATTCACGACGGACACGCCCGACACGAGCGCGTGCAGCGGGACCTGCGCCACGAGCTGGCCGCCACTGGTCGCGCCAGCCGGAGCCACGATCACCGGCCCCATGAGCGCGACCGGTACCTTCGCGACCATCACCCGGTCCGATGGGATCGTCCAGGTCACTTACAACCACATGCCGCTCTACTACTTCTCCGGCGACTCGAAGGCTGGTGACACCACGGGCCAGGGCAAGAATGGCGTCTGGTTCGTTGCCCCTGTGTCGGGTTCCGTTCCGAGCGGTGGCGCAGCGACGAGTGCCGCCCCAAGTACGGCTGCGACCCCTGCCCCAAGTACGGCCGCGACCGCATCAGGCTACTGAACCCAACTCGCGGCCCTGCGCGGCCGCCCGTTCTCTCCCGATACGACCCGCCGGCCGCCTTCCGGCGGGTCCTTCTTCGCCCGGCCGAGCAGCCGTTACGGCAGGAGGACTCTGGCGAAGGCCTCGGCGATGGCCCTGTAGCCGCGAGCGTTGGCGTGCAGGTCCGGGCCGAGGGGCGGCGGCGTAGCAGCCCAGGTCCACAGGCAAGCCCGAGCCACGTTGACCGGCACCGGCCCGAAGCCCTCGAGATCCACCTGGGTCTCGAAATCCGTCGTAGCGAAAGCCCCCTCCACGTCAGCAAGCCTCAGCCCCGCGGCCTGGTAGATATCACGGAAACGGGAGTTGATCGGCACCAGGGCATCCCACACGGAGATACGAGCCACCTCGCGTCCTTCCGGCCCGTCGAGCCAGCGAACGAGAAATGGGTCGTAGCCGTTCATGCCGACGATCGGGACTCTTGGACCGGCGGCGCTCCGGAGCTCATCCAGGATGCCCGGCAGGTGCTGTCCGATGGATGCGAGCCCGAGTGGGATGGCCTCCAGCGTGTGTTCCGGGAAATCGTTGAAGCCCACGTCGAGCGTGACGAAGGCAACGCTGTCGCGATGGTCCCGCAGGAAGCAGACGGCTTCGTGAAGTTGGCTTCCGTGCGGATACGGCGCCAGGCCTCCGTCGATCATGGTCGTGGTCGATTCGCCCGGGTAGCCGAGCTTGACGACCTCCAGCCCGGGCAGGCGGGACCGGGCAATTGAGAGGAGCTGGTCCGCGTATCCCTCAGCCGTCCTGAACTGCCGTTCCTCCTGGCCTATGGGCTGTACGCCGGTGGCCAGAGAGTCGCCCAGGGAGAGGTAGTAGCTCGCAGCCACTCCGGCGCCTTTCGACTCCGCTCCCGAGCCACCCACGGCCTCGCCTCCTGTGCTTTGCACGATCGCCATCCACCAGGCTGACCGCACGCCACCACCGATTCGCCGGACTCGCCGCCACAGCGCTATCGAGCTCAGCCTATCAGCGGTCGGGCGGGTGGAGGTGTCGGCTCGCGGACACCGGCGCAACCGGTGATACTGGCACCGTACACGGAGCCAATCCGACCGGACGAACCCGAGCTGAGCGCGATGTGGGCCGGGTGCTGAACGGATCGGGCCGACGACCGGAGGCGCAGGCCGGTGCTCGATGCCGTCACGGGGTCCAAGTCGATCGTCGACGACTCGACGCCCGGCGCCGTGCCGCCGCCCACTCACGACGGGCAGGGCCGCCCTACTCGGTCACTCCCGCTCCCCCAGCTGATGCGGATCTCGCTCTACTGGCTGGGCATTTCGGCCGTCTGGAGCGGCATCCTCGACATCGTCAATGGGCGGCTTCAATTCGCCCATCTGGCCGAGAAGGGATCCGAGGGGATCGGAGCCCTCCAGATCGCCCTCGTCGGAACCGTCATCGCCATCGTCGTCCAGCCAACCATAGGCTCGATCAGCGACTACACGATCACCCGCTGGGGCAGGCGCAAGCCGTACATCTTCATCGGGGCGACGCTGGACTTGGTCTTCCTGTACGGGATAGCGACGTCGAACAGCGTGGCTGCCATCGGGGCTTTCGTGGCTCTTCTCCAGTTCAGCTCCAACTTCGCCCAGGGACCGTTTCAGGGCTACGTGCCGGACCTTGTCCCGGGACGCCAGGTTGGACTTGCCTCGGGGTTGTTGGGGCTTTTCTCGGCTCTCGGAAACCTCCTCGGCTACGGGGCCGCGGCGCTGGCCGTGCGGCAAAGCGGCAGCGACCCAAACGCGTACTTCTACGGAACGATGGCGATCGGAGTGATCGAGTTCGTGGCCATGCTGGGTGTCGTCGCCGGCGTCCATGAAGGGACGCGCGTCAAATCGCGGAATGGACGATCGTGGTTCGCAATTGCCCGAGAGGCCTGGGGGTTCGACATTCTGCGTGAGCGAAGCTTCATGTGGCTGGTCGGTTCACGACTGTTCATCCTGATCGGCGCGTCCCTGTACCCGGTCCTGAGCACGTTCTACCTGGCCCAGGTCTTCGGCCTGGACGCGAAGCAGACGGGCGACACCAAGATCCTCCTGCTCGGGATCGTCGCCGCTTGTCTCACCGTGGCCGTCATCCCAGCGGCGCGCCTCTCCGATCGCATGGGCCGCAAGAACATCATCTACGGCTCCTGCGCTATGGGAGCGACCGGGCTCGGACTCGGAGCGGTCGCCCCCAGCCTGCCTATCGCGATGCTCGGGGCGGGACTGTTCGCCCTCTCGGCCGGAGCGTTCCTGGCCGTCGACTGGGCGCTGATGAGCGACATCGTGCCAAAGGCGTCGACAGGGCGTTACATGGGCATCTCCAACGTGGCAACCGCCTCGGCCGGCACGGTCGCGCTGGCCCTGGGCGGGGCGGCCGTGATGGACACCGTGAACAACTGGCTTGGCTACGGAGCCGGACCGCGAGCAGCCCTGCTGCTGGGAGTGTTCTGCTACGCCGTGGGTGCGATTCTGCTTCACCCGGTCGTGGAGCGGCGACGGGAAGATGGGCCTGCCCCGGCAGGCGCCGCGACCTAGCCCAACAGGGACCCCGGCGGGAGGCGTCGGCGGTGCAGCCGTACCGGCGGCCGGTCGACCTGACGACCGTACGACTCCGTATCCCCGATCTTGGGTACTCAGTCGCGTCTCCTCTGAACCGATAACTCCCGTGTTGGCACTTCCACGGAGCGTATGCGCGCGGTCGCCGGGGGCCAGCCCGTCGCCCGCGACGTCCGCGGGCACCGAAGCCAGCGGCATCGCCAGTTGCTCCCACGTCATCGCTGCCTCGTGTCGGCCCAGCTCTGCGGAGTCGTCTGCCCGATTGCCGACACTCGCAGCTTGCGCGAGTCTCCGGCGCCTCAGGAAGCTTCCTGTCGCGGCACCCGCCGTTGCCGCCGCTCGATGGCATCGTCGTGAACCGCAGTCTCGCTCTTCGTCACGCTGATACTTGGCCGGCCACCGACCACGCCCTCGTGGCGCCGCGCACGGTCAGGCGCGGATGGCTCGATCATCCAGGGCTGGCTCTCCTTCTCGGCGCCGTGATGACGGCCGCCCTGGGTGCCGCGGATCTGGCCAACGTGGCCGGACAGGCATTGGTCCTCGAAGACGTCCAGGCGCTCGTCGCCGCCGGAGCAGGCGTTGCGGCTATGACAATGCTCCGCCGGCGGTCAGAGGTCACGGTCCTTTCGTATGGCCCGCTCGCCCAGGCCATCGCCCTTGCCGGGATGGGCTTCGTGGCGCTGGATCTCGGACCGGCCGTCGGCGACTCAGGGGCCATCGTCATCGCGAATCTGCTCTTCGCGAGCGGCGCCGTCCGGGTCGTGGCCACCATCGTCCCGGCCATGTACCGGCGCCTGGACAGGAGGTCGATGGCATCTGCCGGGCTGGACGGCGCGATCGTGCTCGTCGCGGGGATCACGCTGATGCTGACCCTCTGGCTGGCCAGCTCCTCCGGCCCCGGCGACATCTCGGGGCGGGTCGTTCCGATCCTTGCAGTGGGACTGCTGACGAGCGCCGGAGTGGCCGTCATCAGCGCTCTGGCGCTCCGAAGCGCGCCCGGACTGAACGGCATATGGTGCAGTATCGCGGGCGTAGCCGTTCTCGGTCTCTCAGGGGTCGTGTGGCTGGACCTGTCCTTCCACGGACCGGGTCGAAACGTCCCGGCCAGTCTCCTGTTCTCCTCTGGATTGCTGCTCGTCGCTTACGGCTGGATGACCTGGAACGAAGAGGTCGGCGGTGGCAGCCGGTATGAGCTGGTTGCTCACGCGCTGGTCGACTGGCTGCCGATCGGCGCCATCCTGCTATGCGTGACAGTGGCCGCGATGCCGCGTGCCCGCACCTCCGGGGTGGATCCGGCGCTGGTCGGCACAGCCGTGGTGGTGATTCTCTCGATCGCGCGCCAGAGGCTGCTGATGGTCAGCGAGCGATGGGCTTCACGCAAACTCTCCGGCGAGGTCGAGGAACGCGCCCAGACCATGCTCTCCCTTGCCCGGCTCGAGCAGGCCGAGAACATCGAGGCGATGGCCGCCCAGATCTGCGCCGAGGCGCTCAGGCTCGACGGCATTGGCAGCGCGGCAGTCTACGGCTTTGGCCCGCTCGGCGGCGCCGTGCCACTCGCCTTGGGTGGCGATTCCCGGCACGAGGAGATAGTCGCCGAGCCGCTCGCCTCGGAACGGGCCGCTCACCTGAGGGCCTGCGCCAGCGCCGGGGCATGGGTCGACAAGCCGCACGGATTGAGCGCCGTCGCTCGGCACCCGCTCGCCGAGGCCTTCGCGCCGATGCGCTGGGACGACCACATCGTGGGGGTCGTCGCCATGGGGACTACCAATCGAGAGGACGCTCATCGGCTCGGCGACCGCCTCTCGACTATGTCCGAGTTCGGTGTGGTCTCCGCCGCCCTGCTCGGGCCGATGCTGGCCGACCACTGGCGGGCGGCGGATATCCGTTCGCAGCTCGATTCAATCATCACAGAGCGCGCCTTCACGCCTGTCTTCCAGCCCATCGTCCAGCTCCAGACTCGCAAGGTCGTCGGCTTCGAGGCACTGACTCGGTTCCGCGATGGAATGCGCCCCGATAAGCGGTTCGCGGAGGCGCATGCGGCCGGGATGGGCGTCCGCCTGGAAACTACCTGTATCTGGGAGCAGCTCGAGGCCGCCTCGTCGCTTCCGCTCGGGACCTGGCTCAGCCTCAACGTGTCACCGGCTCTGGCAACGGCCGTGGTCCCGCTGATCTCGGTGCTGGAGCGGGCCGACCGCGACGTGATCCTGGAGATCACCGAGCACGTCGAGATCGCCGACTACCCAGCGTTGCTTGCGGCTCTGGAGCTCGTCCGGGGTCGCGCACGGCTGGCGGTTGACGACGCCGGTGCGGGCTATGCCGGACTGCGCCACATTCTCGAGATACGCCCGCACTTCGTGAAGCTCGACATATCGCTCGTCCGTCACGTCGACACGGACCCGGCTCGTCAGGCGATGGTGGCCGGAATGGCGCACTTCGCTGGCATCGCCGGCTGCGAGCTCATCGCCGAAGGGGTCGAGACGAAAGGCGAGATGGACGAGCTCATCCGGCTCGGCGTCCCACTGGGCCAGGGCTACCTGTTCGGCAAGCCCGAACCGATCGTCTGACCGCGGACTCCGGGGCGGAGGCAGGGCGGCCCAGGAACCGAGACGCCACCAGCAGGCCTCCAGGCGGGGCGGTGTGTACCCTATTGCTCCGAGCACCTGGAGGAGCCACGTGGCGTCGCTGAGTCAGCGCCTGCTCGCCATGGAGCCCCAGTATCGCGAGCGCGTTTGGGGCGGACAGAGGCTGCGCCCGGCGAATCCGCCCATCGGTGAGGCTTGGGTGGCGTACGGTTCCAGCAAGGTGGCGGCTGGGCCGGAGAGAGGCCGAACCGTGGACGAGCTTGCCAATCGAGCCGGCCCGGATCTCCTGGGAAGCGCCGTCGCAGGACGATTCGGATCGCGATTCCCGCTCCTCGTGAAGCTGCTCGACTGCGCCGAGTGGCTCTCGGTACAGGTCCATCCGGACGATGCCGAGGCCCGCGCGTTGGTCGGGCCCGACGAGTTCGGCAAGACCGAGGCCTGGTACTTCCTCGAGACGAGTCCAGAGGCCATGATCCTGGCGGGCGTCAAGCCGCTGGTGAGCGGCGATCAGCTGGCCGCCGCAATTCGCGAGGGCAGAGTCCTGGACGTCGCGGCGGAGGTCCCGGTCCGGGCCGGTCAGGCCATGCTCATCCCGGCGGGGACGATCCACGCCCTCGGCCCCGGCCTGCTCCTGTACGAGGTCCAGCAGTCAAGCGACACGACGTACCGAGCCTACGACTGGGGTAGACCGCAGTCGGACGGTCGCAAGCTCCACATCGAGGAGTCCGTCCAGGTCGCGCGCCCGGTTGGACCGGAGGTGCGGACCCACCCGGACCTGAGAATGACGACCGGCGCCGTGCCGGCCATCGCTTCGCCCTATTTCGACGTGGAGCTGGCCCGGGCCACGGCAACCGATCCGCTGGCCTGCGACACACGAGGCCTGACGTTTCACATCCTCACCGTCATCGACGGCACCGCGGAGCTGACTTGCGGCGGGGAGACGGCTCGGCTTGCCCGCTTCGAGACCTGCGTCGTTGCCTCGGCGGCAGGACAGTACCGGATACGGGCAACCGGGGAACCCGTCACCCTCCTCCGGGCGTCGGTGCCCGGACGGTGATGAGACTCGCCGCGGGGGCCGTTACGGCGTCGCCGTGAACGATCCGCTGGCCAGCGTCTTGCCCTGGGCGTCCATGATGCCGAAAGTGTGCTTCCCGGCCCCGTAGGCCGAGCAGACGTTCGACGCCGAATCCGCGTCGGTCGAGAGCCAGCTGCCGTTTGCCTGCTTGATGAAACCGGCGCCGCTCACCGTATCGGTGCTGCCCGTCTGGCCGTCGAGGATGGCCGTGACCTCCGCCGACTCCGAGAGGGAGGCCGGCAAGATGACCGTCATCGTGACCTGGGTGGTCGTGTCCGTGCAGCTGAAGGTAGAAGGCTGGACCGTTAGAGAGCCCCCGGCGGCACCGGGAGTTGGAGTTGGAGCTGGCGTCGGTGCGGGAGTTGCGGCGCCGCCCGTACTGGTGAACGACGTCTGAGCCAGCACCTTGCCCTGCGCGTCGAGAACTCGAACAGTGTGCTTGCCGGCCGCGATATCGCCGCAGAAGCTCGGGGCGGCCTGGGTCTCGGTCGAGAGCCAGCGGCCATCGGACTGCTTCTCGAAGTTGTCGCTCACCGCCGACAGGTCGCCTGCCTGGCCATCGAGCTCGGCCGCGACCTGATCGGACGCCTTCGTCGAGGCGGCGAGCCATGCCGTCAACGTGACCTGCATGTTCGTGTCAGAGCAGTTGACGGTCGAGGGCTGGACGGTGATGGAGCTCCCGAGGTCACCGGCGGTTGGGGTGGCCGCGAGGGGGGTGGGCGTCGCGACGGTGCCGACGCTTGGGAAAGCGCTACCGAAGAGACCGCCGCTGTGGCCGGGGCCCGCGCTCGGCGTTGGCTTGGAGCCGTTCGCTGCCAGGACCCCGACCGCCACTATGGCGGCGATCACGAGACCACCGACCAGAAGCATGGCAGGGCTGATCGCGGTCTTCGCAGGCGCGGCCCCGACCGGGGCGGCCGGAGGCATCGCCCAGGCGGGAGCTCCCGGCGGTGGGCCGACCGGAGGAGGTGGCGGCGCGACCGGAGGAGGTGGCGGGGCGACGGCTGGAGCGATCGCTGTCGCCGCTGTCGCGGCTGCCGGCAATGTGAAACCGCAGGCGGCGCAGAATCTCTGCCCGGCTTCTGTCAGAGGGGCTCCGCAGTTGGGGCAGAAGCCGAACCCAGTCGTCATTCGCGATCCCTCCGACCTACCGTTCCCGCGCCCCGATAAGGTAAGCCGGGCTTCCCGCCAGAATCGGGCCTCACCCCCCAGCTCCGGCATGTGCCGCGCAATTGTAGCCGGTGACCCAGGCCGCGAACGCGCCAACCGGCCCATGGCCGGGCGTACTTCCTTCTCTCGGCCGGGACTCTCAGGAGCGCCGGTCGACTCCCGCCAGGCTTGTCGCGTACGCTTCCGCAATGGCGATTCGAACCAGCGCTGGCGTCCTGCTGTACCGGCTTCGAGACGAGCGCGTTGAGGTGCTCCTGGGACACCCCGGGGGCCCGTTCTTCGGCCGCAAGGATCTTGGCAACTGGTCCATTCCGAAAGGCGAGCGCGGACCCGCCGACGAGGACCTCGAAGCCACGGCCAGGCGGGAGTTTCAGGAAGAGACCGGCCATCCGGTACCTGCGGGCCCGCTGCTCGAACTGGGCTACGTGCGCCAGAAGGGCGGCAAGATCGTGTACGGCTGGGCCGCCGAGGGCGATCTCGACCCCGCACAGGCGACGAGCAACATGATCGAGATCCCGTGGCCGCCTTTCACCGGTCGAGTGAAGCGCTTCCCGGAGATCGACCGGGTCGCCTGGTTCGGCCCCGAGGAAGCGCGTCAACGCATCAAAGAGGCTCAGATTCCCTTGCTGGACCGGCTCATGGCAGTGCTGGGCCCGGTCCGTCAAGGGCGAACGCTCGAGACGGAGCGGTGAAGCACACGGACGGAGCGGCCGTGGTGTTCGACCTGGGGGGCGTCCTCATCGACTGGAACCCCCGTTACCTCTATCGGAAGATCTTCGGGGCCGACGAGGCTGCGATGGAGCGGTTCTTGTCGGAGGTCTGCACCCCTGTTTGGAACGCCAGGCTCGATGCCGGCCGGCCCTTCGCGGAAGGCGTCACCGAGCTCATGCGGGAGTATCCGGGTCAGGCGGAGGTGATCGAGGCCTACCGCTCGCGGTGGCAGGAGATGCTGGGCGGGGCCTTTCCGGAGAACGTCGAGGTCATGAGAGAGTTGCGTCGCGCGAACGTTCCGGTCTACGCACTCAGCAATTGGGCGAGAGAAACGTACGCGGTGACCCGGAGCCGTTTCCCGTTCCTCGACGAATTCGACGGGATCCTGATATCCGGCGACGTTGGCATCGGCAAGCCCGATCCGGCCATATTCCGGGAACTCCTGCAGCGGTTCGGACTGGTGGCGGAGTCGACGGTGTTCATCGACGACAGCCGCGCCAACGTGGCCGTCGCCAGATCCATGGGATTCGATGCGATCGAGTTCGAGAGCGCCGGTCAGGTCCGGCGAGACCTGGTCAGTCGGGGTTTCCCGCTCGTCACTCGCAGGCCCGACAGCCCCTCGTAGGCACGACAGCCCCTCGTAGGCCCGACAGCCCCTCGTAGGCCCCGACGCGACCGGACAGAGACGGACCTGGTCTGCCGACGGCCGCCCCGGCTCCAAGACACGGACGGGCTGGTGGACCACCGGTGGCCAGGCCGGCCCTTGCCGGCTTCGCTCATCAGTGCGACGGGGGCATCGACTCAGTGAGGGTAGGAGGTTCCGCCTCCACCGGCGAGGGCCGACGCCAGCGGGATCAGCGCGAGAGCTAGACCAAGAATCCAGGCGACAATTACGTTACGAAGGCTATGGCGAGCGAACATTCGGCGACTCCTTCTGAGAATCGCCCGCCGGTGGCCCGGGCCCGAACGCCCGTCGGCGCTGGAATCGTATGGGCGGTCGCGGGGCCGGTCAAGTATTTGTAAACATTGGAGCTTGCAGGCACCATTGCCGTGCGCCTCGAACGAGCTAGGGCGTACACTGCTGGTCATGGCAAGAGTCAGCCGAACCCGTCCCCGAGTAGACGATTCCCCGCTCGCCCGTCAGATCGGCGAGCGGCTCCGCCGAACCCGCCTGGCTGCCGGCCTCACGCAGCAGCAACTCGCCGAGGGCCGCTATACCAAGGCCTACATCAGCGCCCTCGAGAACGGCCTCAGCCGGCCGTCGATGGCCGCCCTCAACTACCTCTCGGGCCGGCTTGGCATACCGGCCAGCAAGCTGATCAACGACGAGCCCGCCGCCTGGGCCCGCCTCGAGGCCGACCTAGCCCTCGCCTCCGGCCGGTGGGATGACGCGATCGCCGCGTACCGCGATCTACTGGAGTCCACGGTCACACGGGAAGCTCGGGCGGAGCTGATGAGCGGCCTGGCCGAGGCACTGATCCGCGAGGGCAAGGGGCGGGAGGCCACCCCGTTGGCGGCCGAGGCCGCGCGCATCTTTCACGCCGCGAACAGGGAGGCGGAGGCGGCCCTGAGTGAGTACTGGCTCTCGGCGGCGCATTATCTACAAGAAAACGGCACCGAGGCGAAGGCGCTCCTTCAGTCCATCCTGTCGCGGGTCCGGGCCGGCATGCGAGTGGAGCCAGACTTCGAGCTTCGCCTGGTCATGGCGCTGTCGAGCAACGAGGCTCGCGAGGACAACCACGCCGCGGCTCTGGCGTACCTCGAGGAGGTCCGTGGCCTAACCGGCTCCCTCGATGACCGGAGGCGGGCGAACTACCTGCACGACCTCGCCTACAGCTATCGCGAGACCGGCGACTTCGAGGCTGCGGTACGTACCGGCATCGCCAGCCTCGAGCTATTCCGAAGGGTCGAGGCGGATCGCGACACGGCGAATCTGGAGAACGACCTGGCCCTCTCGTACCTGGCGCTGGGCAATACGGGAAAGGCGACCGAGCTCGCCGCTTCATCCCGCGGGAGGCTCGTGAAGCTCGGGGACGATTGGCTGCTCTCGCATGTCGTCGACACGCAGGCTCGCATCGCGCTGGCCGGCGGTGCTGCAGACCGGGCGGCGACATACGCCCGGGAGGCGCTGAACGTCGCGGATCGTGCGGGCAACGTCAAGGCATCGATCGACGCGCTTCTCACCCTGGCCCGCGCAGAGGTCGCGCTCGGGCAGAATGAAGCCGCCCTCGAGGCGAACCGCCGCGCCGGAGAGCTGGCTCGACAGCTCGGCAACAAGAGCCTTATCCGCAAGGCCCTGCGCGAATGGGCCGACGCCCTGGCCTCCGCAGGCCAACACGAGCAGGCGTTTGCCATTATGCGCGAGGCACTGGCGGTCTCCTAGTCGCGGGATCCTCAGAATAGCGCCACATCCCTCGCCCTGAGGGTTGAGTTGAGCGCCGGTGGCCGGACGCGCCGCTCCACCCCGTTCTTGCCGGCCGTTGACCACGCTCTACCTTGCCGATCTGTTCCGTAAGTAGCATGAGGGAGGGAGACCGAGTACACTGGCATTTGACTTTCCCCGTCCTAGAACAGGGATCAAATGCCACTCGTTTCTCCGAGCCGCTCCATACCCGGCCCGCGAAAGCTGGGCCCGGTGCCGTGGTACCAGAACGGTTGCCGTGGCTTGACCGTTCACGCGGGCACCGACGTACCCTCGTATGACGATCCGATGATCCGCGTGGCCCTGGTTCGAGGCGCTCTCGCGTGCAGTCGGATCGGCGACCTGGAGCGGGCGCTGAACCGAGAGCTCTGGGCGCTCGGCTACGTCGCCCGCCTGGAGCGCAATCTGACGGATCGATCGGTGGTCCAGGTGGAGATCGCCAGCGGCCGTTGATCCTTGCATTGTCGGGCCGGGGCCTCCTTGGGGGGACGGCCGCGGCCCGACGATCCTCGACCCGGGCTCAGCGGTAGAGAGCGGCCATTGCGCCCGTCGTCGCGGCAATCCTTTCTCGCAGGTCAGCTGGTTCGAGCACCTGGAGCTCGGCGCCGAGCCGCAGAAGGATGGGTTCTGCGTGCGACAGGTCTTCGAGCTTCAGCGACACCGTCTGCCAGCCCTCCGGGCCCTGGCCGATCGAGTCCGACGTCGGTTGGCCCACCGATGCCGGCCCTAGTGCTTCGGTGATGCGCTCGAGGCCGTCGCCGCGCACACGCACGATTGCGGTGAACGCGGGCAGGCTTTCCTCGTAGGCCACCACGGCTTTGCCCCAATAGTCGGCCAGGTCAAACGCCTCGGGCCGTTCGAAGCGATCCGCCGGCACCACCGGATCGACGATGCGCGAGACGCGGTAGGTCCGCATCGAATCGTCGGCGCGCGCGACCAGGTACCAGATCCCGGCCTTGAGCACGAGGCCGATCGGGTCGACGAGGCGCTCTACGATCGGCCCATCGTCGCTCCCGCGCCGGTATCGAATCTCGAGGCTACGGTCCGACCAGACCGCCTCGGCAAGCTGTTGCAGCGTGGGCGCCGAGTCCGGCTCCTGAAACCAGCCCGGCGCATCGAGATGGAAGCGCTGTCTCAGTCGCGAAGCCCTGCCCCGCAGCTCGGGAGGGAGCGCCGCAAGCACCTTCAGCTGCGCTGCGGCGAGAACCGTCCCCAGGCCGAGCTGCGCCGCCGGACCCGGATAGCCGGACAGGAAGAGCGATTCCGCTTCTTCGGGCGTCAAGCCGGTGAGTCTCGTGCGGTAGCCCTCCACGAGCTGGTAGCCGCCGTGTGCCCCGCGGTCCGCGAAGACCGGTATTCCGGAGGCGCTCAGCTCGTCGATGTCCCGATAGACGGTCCGAATCGAGACCTCCAGCTCGTCCGCCAGCTGCCGGGCCGTCACACGGCCTCGGCTCTGCAGCATGAGCAAAACGGTGATCAGTCTGCTGGCTCGCATGCCGGCAGAGTACCCGATTGTCGGTCCGCTTTCCTGCCATGTTTCGTCATGTATCTGAGCTAAGGTTCGGACTGTAGGAATGAGATGCAGCGGTGTCGAACCCGTGTTGGTCGACCCGGGAATCGGAGGATCTGATGTATCCCAGCTGGATTGATCCCGTGACGCGGCTCCGCCTCACTCGAGAGCGTGCGGCCGAGCTCCGGAACGATTGGATGGCCTCGAACGGTTCGGGTCTCGCGCGGGCCAGACAGGCCGATCGCGGTCGCGGTGACGCGGACGGCAAGATGCCTGCCCGGTTGACCCGGCTGGTCGCGGTGCTGGCAGCTCGGCGCAGACTCGCCTCCGACGATCCCTGTCGATAGAGCGCAAGAGAGGACGGGCGCACCAGCGGACTGGCGCGCCCGTCCCGAATAGGGCAACCTGGGGCGATGCCGACTTTGCCGCTGGAGACTCCTCCGCCCAGCCCGCACGATCCGGGACCAGGCGCGGCCGGCGAGCGGGCAACGACCGTGGAGCGGGCCGCCTGCCTACCAATCACCACACCCGGCGGAGCCACGATCCGCATCGGCACGGCCTCGTGGACCGATCCGACGATGACTGCGCCGGGCGTCTTCTACCCGCGCGGCGCGGAGTCCGCCGAGGAACGCCTGGCCTACTACGCAGCCACCTTCCCGATCGTGGAGGTGGACGCCACGTACTACGCGCTCCTCTCGACACGAGTCGCAGAAGCGTGGGTCGCGCGCACGCCCCCGGACTTCGTCTTCGACGTCAAGGCGTACGCGCTCATGACCGGTCAGCCCACGGAACCGAAACGGCTGCCCAAGGACGTCCGCTCCGCCCTGCCCGATGAGCTCGCTGCGAAGCCGCGCCTGTATGCGCGAGACCTGCCGCCGGAGTTGCGCGACGAGATCTGGCGACTCTTCGTGGCCGGTATCGAGCCGCTCGGGGCAAGCGGCCAGCTGGGCTCGGTGCTTCTCCAGTACCCGCGCTGGTTCTTTCCTACCGGCGAGAGCCGGGACGCGATCCTGGAAGCCCGCCAGAGGCTCGGGAGCATTCGATCGGCTGTGGAGTTCCGTAGCGAGACATGGTTCAACGACAAGAACCGCGAGCGCACGCTCAGCTTCCTGGCCGACAACGCCATCCCGTTCGTGATGGTCGACGGGCCGCAGGGATTGCGCAGCAGCGTTCCGCCGATCATGGCCGTGACTTCGCCGGAGATGGCCCTCGTCCGCTTCCACGGCCGTCGCGCGGAGACATGGGAGGCGATCGGCATCCCAGTCGTCGAGCGGTTCCGCTACCTCTACAGCGAGGAGGAGCTGGCGGAATGGGTACCGCGTATTCGCGAGGCCGCCGAGCAAGCGCGAGAGATGCACATCTTGATGAACAACTGCTACGCCAATTACGGCTCGACCAACGCTCGCGAACTGGCCGCATTGCTCGAAAAGGAGCTGGCAGGCGGACCCCCGGACGAGACATGACTCACCCGCCTCGTGGCGAGGTGCGGGACGCCTGCCCGGCGTGCGCGGGATCCACCCACCGGCGCAGTAGCATCGGTTGCGGAGGGCTGCGTCGCCCGGTCCCTTGACGAACACTTCTCGGGCCGCGGCGATCGCTCCAGTGGCCGCCCCCGCGAGGCCGGCAGGCCACTCGACACTCGAGCTTGGAGCAACCGCGATGGGCGACAGGATCCCGCGAGGCGAACCCGTCGACTCGAACCGGCGGGACTTGCCGGAAGGCCGGGTGGTCGACTTCCCGGAGATCCAGGCCGAGCCGCCCCGAACCGTTCGGAGAACGAGCTCACTCAGAAACTTCGCGTCGCCGAGCGATCGCGACCCCGGTCACGACGATACCGAGTTCCAGCGGGTAGGCGGCCGGCGTCGCGTCCGATCGGAGATATTGCTCGTGATCGCGGGCTCGCTGTTCCTGGCCGTGACACTGCTGAAACCCTGGTCTCTGGGCCCGGCCGCACGTAGCTCAAGCGCGGCACCGACGGGGGCGGCGACCGGCGTACAGACTGCCGTGCCGGCCGACCTGGCGGCCCAGGTCGAGACACCCGCGGCAATAGCCCTGCGGTCCCCCGTCGGCTGGCCCGACGTGCCCCAGTGGGACTACGGCTGGCCGATCCCTGGCGCGAGCGAGGCCGCGCAGCAGGCCGGCGCGGCAACGGCGACCGATCCGCGCTGGTCGGCCGTGGACTGGACCGTGCTGAGCACCATCGATCCGCACGACGGTTGGGGATACGGCACCGCGATGATGTTGGACGTCGCCCGGTTGCCGTCGGGCGCCACGACGCCCACGCCGTTCACGACATGGTTTGCCGCAGGTCCGCCGCGCTATACGACCATCACCCTCGGCCCCGGGCTCCAGGTCTTCGGGCTCGCCGTCACCTGGCCTCACGACATCCATGTGACGAGCGTGACGGTCGGGTACATCGGCGGCCCCGACCACCCGGCGAACATGCCCCCGGCAGGCTTTCCGGCCTACGCCCAGGTGAGCCCGCTTCCGGCCGCCCAGGTCGCCTCGAGCTCAGGGACCGCAGGCGGTGGGGCGACCCCTCCGGCCCGACAGGCAATCGGAGCGGGCGCAACTATCTGGTCGGGGCAGTTCTGGATTCCGCCCTCGGCGGACTCGTCGAATCCTGCCTCGGCTTCGATCCCGAATGCGTGGCACTCGAAGCCGTGGCCGTGGCCGGACGGCATATACAGCATCGCGGTCACCTCTACCGCCGGCACGACGAGCTACCTCCTGACGCTCCAGACAGGCTAGGATCGAAGCCGTCCCGTCGGGCCTGGCGTTCTGGTCTCTGGGCGATCCATGGTCGTCGCGTCAACAGGACGGCGAACCACAGGTCGCCAGGCCGGTAGCTGGTCTCAAAGCCGTCCAACGACCCCCTGCCGCCGAAGCGACACTCCGACCGCCTGACGACACACCGGCCGCGCCGAGCCCCGCACGATCGAGGCCGGACAGAGCAAACGGCCCGGGCAGGGGGTCCCGAGCCGTTTGCGAGGAGCGCGCCGTCACTCGCGCCCGAGGGAAATCGGCTGCATCGTAGGCTTCTCCGTCGCCGCGATCGCGACGCCGGGTTCCAGTTGCGTGGAGTGGATCACCGCACAGCGCGAGGCCGGAATTGGAACGCCCGCCGGATTTCGGCGGGCGTTCGGAGTTGCGCGAAGCGACAGCCTACTTGTCGCGCTCCGCCGCTCCCTGCAGGGCGGCCTGAGCCGCGGCCAACCGCGCCACAGGAACCCGGAACGGCGAGCAAGACACGTAGTTGAGGCCAATTCGGTGGCATTCGTGGATGGACTGCGGGTCGCCGCCATGCTCTCCGCAGATGCCCACCTTGAGGTCCGGGCGGGTCTTGCGGCCGAGCTTCACGGCCATGTCCATCTCCTGGACGACGACCGGGTCGAGGGACTGGAAGGGGTTGTACGGGAGGATCTTGTCCTCGACGTACTTGAGAAGGAACCCGCCCTCGGCGTCGTCACGGCTGTAGCCGAACGTCATCTGCGTCAGGTCGTTGGTGCCAAAGCTGAAGAACTGGGCGTATTTGGCGATCTCGTCCGCGACCCAGCAGGCTCGCGGGATCTCGATCATGGTGCCGAACTTGTAGTCGATCTTGACGCCGGCTTTGGCAACAACCGAGGCAGCCTCGGCCTCGAGAAGGGTCTGGGTGGCGATGAGCTCGTTCACGTGACCGACGAGCGGGATCATGATCTCCGGCCGCGGATCCTTCTTGGCCTTCTTCACGGCCACGGCCGCGTTGAGGATGGCCCGAGTCTGGATCTTCACGAAGTCGGGGATCATCAGGCCCAGCCGGCATCCACGCAGGCCGAGCATCGGGTTCTGCTCGTGCATCGACTTGATAGTCGCGAGCAGTTCCTTGTCCTTGGCGGTGGCCTTGTCGCCGGCCTTGGTGACCTTGACGAGCTGGTCCTCGAGGTTCGGGAGGAACTCGTGGAGCGGCGGGTCGATGAGGCGGATCACGACCGGCAGACCGGTCATCGCGGCGAGGATCCCCTCGAAGTCGCCCTGCTGGAGCGCCTCGAGCTTGGCCATCGAGGCGTCGAACTGCTTGACGGCGGCCTTCTCCTCCGAAGTGAGGACCTGACCGGCCGCTGTCTTGGCCTTGGCCCGGGTGGCGACGTTGGCGACGAGGATCGCAGCGCGCACGATCTCGAGCCGCGGGCCCTCGCGGAACATGTGCTCGGTGCGGCACAGGCCGATACCCTGAGCGCCCCAGGCGCGGGCCTGGGCTGCCTCTTCCGGCTTGTCGGCGTTGGTCCAGATCTGCAGGCGGCGGACCTTGTCGGCCCAACCGAGAACCGTCTGCAGATCCTTCTGATCCTCGTACCGGGCGTGGACCGTCGGCAGCGCGCCGACGAAGACCTCGCCCGAAGAGCCGTCCAGGCTGACCCAATCGCCTTCCTTGACCGTGGCGCCATTGGCGCTGGCGGTCTTGGCGGCGTAGTTCACTTCCAGCTCGGCGCAGCCGGCGACGCAAGGCTTGCCGATCTGGCGGGCGACTACTGCGGCGTGTGAGGTCGCGCCGCCCTTGGCGGTCAGGATCCCCTGGGCGACGGCCATGCCGTGGAAGTCGTCCGGAGAAGTCTCCTCGCGGATGAGGACGACCTTCTCGCCCTTCGCGGCCCAGGCGGCTGCGACGTCGGCGTGGAAGACGGCCTTGCCCACTGCCGCACCCGGAGAGGCGTTCAAGCCCTTGGCCATGCGCTTTGCGGCAGCACGGGCCTTGGGATCGAACTGGTCGCGCAGGAGCTGGTCGACCTGCGCCGGCTCGATGCGGGCCAGAGCCTCCTCATGGGTGATGAGCTTCTCCTTGACCATGTCGATGGCGATCTTCACCGCGGCGGCCGCGGTGCGCTTGGCCGACCGGGTCTGCAGCATGTACAGGGTGCCGCGCTCGATCGTGAACTCGAGGTCCTGGACGTCCTTGTAGTGCTTCTCGAGCTTCTCGGCGATCTTCTTGAACTCGGCGTAGGCCTTGGGCATGTCCTTGGCCAGCTGAGCGATCTTGGCCGGGGTGCGGACGCCCGCGACCACGTCTTCGCCCTGGGCGTTGGTGAGGTACTCGCCGTAGAGGGCCTTCTCGCCGGTGTTCGGGTCGCGCGTGAAGGCCACGCCCGTGCCCGAGTCCTCGCCCATGTTGCCGAAGACCATG
>Ga0182021_10000126_pt1 | contig 69568 bp, 67 predicted proteins | sample 612E3MmetaG_FD_120493 | JGI IMG/M metagenome (GOLD analysis project Ga0182021, IMG submission 120493) | Permafrost microbial communities from Stordalen Mire, Sweden - 612E3M metaG (Illumina Assembly) | ecosystem: Environmental > Terrestrial > Soil > Wetlands > Permafrost | place: Sweden...
GATACGGACAGTTCGATCTTCAGCCATTGCCCCTTTTTCTCTCCGGTCAGCCCGGTCACTTCTGGCATTTGCGTCCCTCCCTGACCTGAAACGATTGAATATCCTTCTATATCCTCTTTTCGATGATATTTCAAGCAGCTTGAATTTTAAGGGTCTTCGTGATAGCTTGCGCTGATTCTCTAGTATTAATCTGAAAGTAGAATTTGTCTCTTGTTCCCCCCTTTTTTGAAAGGGGGACTTGTAAGGAAGGGCTGTGAAATATTACCCGTTATTTCTGGATATCACAGATAGAAGATGTGTCGTCATAGGCGGAGGCGATGTCGCCGAGAGGAAAGTGGCGCGTCTTCTCGACTTCGGTGCCCGTGTCGCTCTTGTGGGAAAGACGCTGACACCCGGCCTTGAAACGATGAAGGAAAACGGCAGAATAAATCACATCGCTGCCGATTACGACAAGTCCTTCATAGATGATGCCTTCCTCGTAATCGGCGCCACGGACCGGGATGACATCAATGCGAAGATCTCGCGCGATGCGCAGGATAAGGGGATACTAGTCAATATCGTGGATGACCCCGACAAGTGTGATTTCGTGCTCCCTTCTCTCCTCACACAGGGAGACCTTCTGATCGCCGTATCCACCGGCGGAAAAAGCCCGGCCCTCGCGAAGAAACTGAGGGAAGAGATGGAACAGCTCTTCGGGACGGAATATCAGACCCTCCTCGATGTGCTGGCCCAACTGAGAGAGAAGCTGGTCGTAAAGGGGCATTCCTCCCACGAGAACAGGCGCATGTTTGAAGCGGTCGTGCATTCGGACATCCTCACGCACATAAGAGATAAGAACTGGGATAATGTAAAGAAAATCATTTATGACATTACCGGCGAAAAAATAAAAGTTGGTGATTGATGGATATCATTTTTTTCAGGCTGGCTCTTGCCGTCTATCTTCTCAGCGCCTTAGGATACTTAGGCTCCCTGTATACCAGAAGGGTGCTGGTAGCGAGAGTCTCCACATGGATTCTATTTTCCGCCTTTGCGTTCCACACCTTGTTTTTCGCAATGAGATGCATCAAGACCGGCCAGAATCCTGTGGTCAGCTTCCATGAGATGCTTTCTTTTTTCGCCTGGGCAATGGCCGGTATCTATCTTGCCTTCCAATTGAAGACGAAGACGAGGGTGCTGGGCGCCTTCGTCTCTCCCGTGAGTTTTCTCCTCATGATTGCGGCCTCAAAAGACATGGCAGGATACGTTTCCATTCCCGCTGCACTGCAGAGCAACCTCGTGGCGGTTCATGTGATACTCGCCGTAACGGGAGAGGCTCTTTTTGCCCTGGCCACCTGCGCAGGCGCTATGTATCTCATCCAGGAAGGCTTACTAAAGAATAAGAAGGTGAGCAGCTTCAGCAAGGTGCTGCCTTCCCTTACGGACCTGGACAGGATTAACCATATATGCCTCATGCTGGGATTTTCCTTGCTCACTCTCGGCATCCTCGTAGGTTCCATATGGGCGAGAAGCGTCTGGGGCAGCCTTTGGCAATGGGACCCCAAGCAGACATGGACGCTCGCGGCGTGGTTCGCCTATGCCGTGCTGCTTCATCAAAGGCTTGCCATGGGCTGGAAGGGCCACAAGGCGGCGCTTTTCACCCTGCTGGCATTTGCTGTACTCTTGATTTCGCTTGTGCTTACGAGCCTCCTCTTTGTAACTGCTCACAGATTCATATAACACCATGAATATCATTCTTATCGGCATGAACCATAAAACGGCCCCCCTCGAAATCAGGGAGCGCCTTTCTCTATCATGCGGGGACGACGTCAACCATCTTGCGGAAATAATGAACATCCCGGAAATAAAGGAGGGACTGTATCTTGCCACCTGCAACCGCGTGGAGGTCCTCGCAAATGCCACAGATGGTGAGGGCGCTGTTGCGAGGCTAAGGGATTTTATTTTTCATCACGGCAATCTGTCCGCAGAAGAGATGAGCAAGTGCCTCTATTTGCACCATGACCATGAAGCCGTGCGCCATCTCTTCCGCGTGGCGGCAAGCATCGACTCTATGGTCATGGGGGAACCGCAGATACTGGGGCAGATCAAGGACGCCTTTCGCACGGCCGTTGAACACAACGCAACCGGTGTCATACTGAATAAGATCCTCCATCAATCGTTCCGGGTGGCAAAGAGGGTGAGGAGCGAAACGGGAATTGCCAACAACGCCGTGTCCGTCAGTTTTGCCGCCGTGGAGCTGGCAAAGAAGATATTCGGCGTTATTGAAGGGAGGAATGTCCTCCTCATCGGCGCCGGTGAGATGTCGGAGCTTGCAGCAAAACATCTTATCAGCCGCAGGGTGGGAAAGATGTTCATCGCCAACAGGACGTATGCGCGCGCGGTGAAGATGGCTGAAGATTTTCACGGGACCGCCATAGAGTTTGACATGCTCCCGGAAAGGCTGCACGAAGTCGATATTGTGATAACCTCGACAGGGGCGCCCGGCTACGTGCTTACGCCCCCTATGATCGAAGCGGCCATCCGCAGGCGCAAGAACCGTCTCCTCTTTCTCATCGACATTGCCGTGCCGAGAGACATCGACCCTGCCGTGGGTGAGATCGATAACGTGTACCTCTACAATATCGACGACCTTCAGGATATTGTGGACAGCAACCTGAAAAGCCGGAAGAGGGAGGCCGAGAAGGCGGAGACCATTATAGACGAAGAGATAACAAAGTATCTCGAATGGTACAGCGCCCTGGAAGTTGTGCCGACGATCATCTCCCTGCGCGAAAAAATGGAGGGCATCATTAGAGGAGAGATTGCGAAGTCCTCTGCATGGATGGAGAATCTCACGGAAGATGAAAGAAGAAATATAGAGATCATGGCAAATTCCATTATCAACAAGGTGCTTCACGATCCGATCACGGGGCTGAAGGAGGAGAGCAAGGATAACAGCGCGCTCCCTTACATCGCGGCGATCAGGAGACTGTTCGGATTGGATGATAAATGAGGAGACAGGCCAATTAGAAGCATACTGAAAATCGGAACACGGGGAAGCCTTCTCGCGCTGACGCAGACCAATTGGGTTGCAGAGAAGTTGCGAAGAGGAACGCCCGCCGTGACCATAGAGACTGTAGTGATCAAGACACAGGGAGATACCCTCCAGGACGTACCTTTGGCGAATGTGGGGGGAAAGGGACTCTTTGTGAAAGAGATCGAGGACGCGCTTCTCCGGGACGAAGTAGATATCGCGGTCCATAGCATGAAGGATGTACCCATGGAACTACCGAATGGTCTGGAAATCGGCGTCATGTCGGAAAGGGAAGACCCGCACGATGTGCTGATCTCGAAGGACCAAAGAAAGCTTGCGGATATGCCGGTCGGCGCCCGCATCGGCACGGGTTCGCTGAGGAGGGGTTTCCAGCTCCTTCACTTTTTTCCGGACATGGAACTCGTTCCTATACGCGGCAACCTTGATACACGCATAAGAAAGATTCAAACAGACGGCCTCGACGGCATCATTGTGGCGGCAGCTGGCCTCAAGCGCATGGGATGGGCAGACCGTATCACCGAGGTCATACCTGCGGAAATAATGCTCCCTGCCGTAGGCCAGGGCGCGCTCGGTATAGAATTGAGAAAGAACGATGCCGCCGTCCGTCGCGCCGTCTCTTTCCTCAATCATCCCCGTACTTGGGTGGAGGTGAGCGCGGAGCGGGCATTTCTGAGAAGAGTGGGCGGGGGATGCCAACTGCCCGTGGCTGCCTACGGTGTGAAAGAAGGAAATGACCTGACCGTTACGGGACTGCTCGGAAGCCTTGATGGCAGAGAGTTGATAAAAGATGAAGTACGAGGAGTGAGCGCGGACGCCGAGGTTCTGGGGACGTCACTTGCGGAAAGAATCCTGTCGAACGGCGGACAGGCGATAATGGATGAGGTTTACAGAAAGGGGCTCTTCTGTGGCGAAGAAAGGTAAAGTTTATATCATCGGGGCTGGCCCGGGAGACCCCGGACTGCTTACGATAAAAGGCTTGAGATGCCTCAAGGAAGCTGATGTCATCATCTACGACTTCCTTGTGAGCGAGGAGATCATTCATCAGGCGAAGGAATCGACTCGCCTTATCTACGCCGGGAAAAAAGGGGGAGACCACACCCTTCCGCAGAATGAAATAAATCGGCTCCTCCTTGAAGAAGCAAAGCAGGGCAACGTTGTCGCGAGAGTCAAGGGCGGAGACCCGTTCATCTTCGGGCGCGGCGGGGAAGAGGCGGAGATCCTGGCGCAGTCCGGCATCCCCTTTGAGGTAGTGCCAGGCGTAACCTCCGCCGCTGCGGTCCCGGCGTATGCGGGTATCCCGCTCACGCATCGCGGCTATACGTCCACAGTCGCCTTTGTGACAGGACATGAAGACGCGGCGAAAGAAGAGAGCGATATCGATTGGAAGTGTCTGGCGGGAATGGGCACCGTCGTCTTTCTCATGGGCGTCAAGAATCTCGGCCGCATCACGGCCAAGCTGATGTCACATGGCAAGCATGCGGATACGCCCGCCGCCCTCATCCGCTGGGGGACGACGGAAAATCAGGAAACCCTGACGGGAACCATCAGCGACATTGCCGGGAAAGCGGAGGAAAAACATTTTTCCCCTCCGGCTATTTTGGTGGTGGGCGGCGTCGTGGATCTGCGGAGGGTGCTCAACTGGTACGAGACGCAGCCGCTCTTCGGCAAAGGCATCGTGATCACAAGACCCGAGGCGCAGTCGGAAGAATTCGCAAGCCTTCTCCATGCGCAGGGTGCACGGGTGATAAATTTCCCGACGATCAAGATCGTCCCGCCCGTCAGCTACGACGGTCTCGACAGGGCCATCGCCGAACTTTCGGCATATCAGTGGATCATCTTCACCAGCGCCAACGGCGTGGCATTCTTTTTGAGGCGTCTGAAAGAGCTCGGACGGGATGTGCGGGATCTCAAAGGACTCCGGATCTGTACGATCGGGCCCGCTACAGCAACGCAGCTTGAACAATTAGGCATCCGGGTTGATCTTGTGCCTGACGAGTTCATCTCCGAGGGGGTGGTCACGGCCTTTGAGAAGATCAATTTGAAGAGAAGCAGGATACTGCTTCCCAGAGCCGAAGCGGCCCGCGATGTCATTCCCGAAGGACTTGCAAAACTCGGGACAAAGGTCGATGTGGTAACGGCATATCGAACAGTCAATTCGGGAAAAGATAAAGCGGAGCTTGAAAAATTGATGAACGAGGGAAAGGTGGACGTCATCACATTTACCAGCCCCTCGACCGTGCTTAATTTCATGGAAATCATGGGACGGAAATACGTGACGCCTGCGGGAGTAAGGATCGCCTGTATCGGACCGGTCACAGCCGCAGCCGTCAAGAAGTGCGGCCTTCCCGCTGACATAATCCAGGACCGCTATACCATACCGGGCCTGGTTGAAACACTGATAAAATATTTCAGTAAAAAAGTATGAATAACTGAAAAGGAGGGTCAGGACAAATCATGTATTTTCCTGCTTACAGACCGCGGCGGTTGAGAAAAAACGAAAATTTCCGGAGGATGATCAGGGAGACGAAGCTGTCCGTCGATAATTTCGTATATCCTCTTTTTGCGATCTTCGGGAAGGATTTGAAAAAACCGATCAGTTCCATGCCGGGAAATTTTCAAATGTCCGCTGACAATCTGGTGAAAGAGGTGCAGAAGGCGAAAGACCTGGGTGTCCCTGCCGTTCTCCTCTTCGGCATCCCGGATAAAAAGGACGAGGTGGCGTCCGGGGCCTTCATGAAAAACGGCGTTGTTCAGCAGGCAGTCAAGAGGATCAAGGACAAGGTTCCCGACATTATCGTCATCACCGATGTCTGCCTCTGCGAATACACGAGCCACGGCCACTGCGGGATGATCGAGAAGGGCGAAGTGGACAACGATGCCTCGCTCGAAGTCATAGCGGAAACCGCCCTGTCTCATGCAAAAGCGGGTGCGGACATGGTTGCCCCGTCCGCCATGATGGACGGCCAGGTCGGCGCCATTCGTGACGCCCTCGATGAAGCCGGTTTCGACAACCTGCCGATCATGGCCTACTCCGCCAAATATGCCTCCTGCTTCTACGGCCCATTTCGTGAGGCCGCGGAAAGCGCCCCGCAATTCGGAGACCGCAAGGCCTACCAGATGGATCCGGCCAACGGAGACGAGGCTATCCGTGAGATAAGCCTCGATGTGGAAGAAGGAGCCGATATTATCATGGTCAAACCCGCCCTGCCCTACCTCGATATCATCCGCCGCGCACGGGAGGAGTTCGACCTGCCCATTGCGGCCTATAATGTCAGCGGCGAGTTCTCCATGATCAAGGCCGCGGCCAAACTTGGCTGGATGGACGGAGAAAGGGCGATGATGGAATCACTCACATCCATCAAGAGGGCCGGTGCAGATATCATAATCACCTATTTTGCGATGGAGGCGGCAAAGTTTCTCCAGAAATGAACAAAGAAGTGCTACCTCATACCCTCCGCATGGTTGCCTGGGAAGTGACCCGGAGCTGTAACCTCGCTTGCATCCACTGCCGGGCATCGGCCAAATCTGGCCCTTATGCCGGTGAACTCACGACAGACGAGGCATTGCGTCTCCTGGACGCGATTGCAGCCGTAAGCAAGCCCGTGATTATTCTCACCGGCGGGGAACCTCTCCTCCGTCCCGACATATTTGAAATCGCTGCCTACGGAGACAAGAAGGGACTCCGCATGGTAATGGCTACCAACGGAACCATGGTCACAGAGCAGATTGCCGGCGATATGCTGAAATCCGGGATCAAGAGAGTCAGCATCAGCATCGACGGTATGAATGCAGAAATGCACGATGCCTTCCGTAATGTGGCCGTCGCCTTTGAGGGAGCGCTGGCCGGCATTGAGGCAATGAAAAAAGCCGGCATGGAATTCCAGATCAACACGACTATAACCAAAGCCAATCTGGATCAACTCCCCGGCATCATGGATCTCGCCGTCAGGCTCGGCGCTGCCGCACACCACATCTTTCTCCTCGTTCCCACCGGCCGGGGAAAAGAGATGGCTGAGCAGGCCATATCTCCCGCAGATTATGAAAAGACGCTGAACTGGTTCTACGAGGCAAGCCTCAATTGTCCGATACAACTAAAGGCTACATGCGCGCCCCATTATTATCGCATCCTGAAACAGAGAAAACAGGGGAAAGGGGTCAGGGATGAGGGCGCAGGAGACCCTCTGCATGCCACGACGCGCGGCTGTCTCGGCGGAAGCGCCTTCTGCTTCATCTCTCACACGGGGCAGGTGCAGCCCTGCGGCTATCTCGAAGTCGATTGCGGCCGGATTAGAGAGAAAGGATTTGCGGACATCTGGAACAGCTCCCCTGTATTTTCCGACCTCCGTGATCTGAATAAATACAAAGGCAAATGCGGCCGTTGCGAATTCATAAAAGTCTGCGGCGGCTGCCGCGCGCGGGCCTACGAAATCACTGGAGATTACTTAGCCCCCGAACCATTCTGTATCTATGAACCGAAAAGATAATGGATAGCATCGATAAGAAGATTTTGAATATCATCCAGAGGGATTTCCCGGTGGTTGAAGAACCCTTCAAGGCGGTCGCTGCTAAGGCAGGCATCAGTGAGGATGAGGCTTTTCAGCGTATCAAGAATTTGAAGGAAAAGGGAATCATCCGCCGGATCGGGGCTGTCTTTGATTCCAAGAAGATGGGCTATGCGAGCACCCTATGCGCTGCCAAGGTTCCCAAAGAGAATTTGAAACAGTTCGTCGCGGTAGTAAACTCTTATGCCGGCGTCACGCACAATTACCGAAGAAGCCATGAATACAATGTCTGGTTTACTTTTATTGCCGCGGATGAGGAGACGCTGAAGAAATCCCTCGGCGAAATACGCGACAAAACGGGCGTCACGGATATTATCAGCATGACCGCCGCACAGACTTTCAAGATCGATGCAACGTTCGAACTATAGATCAAGTCTCCCTTCTATAAAGGGAGATTTAGAGGGATTTTGCAGGCGGAATAAAAAAATCCCCCCGGCCCCCTTTAAAAAAGGGGGTGACTAAATTAGAAAGTTTATAATGAAAGAAGAAACTGAAAAACCCACCCTGTTCTTAATCGATGGCAGCAATTATGTGTATCGCGCCTATTATGCAATCAGAGAATTGTCCAATTCCAAAGGTTTCCCCACCAATGCCATCTATGGTTTTACCACGATGCTCCTGAAGCTGCTGCGGGACTGGAAGCCGCAGTACGTCGCTGTTGTCTTCGACCTCAAGGGACCCACCTTCCGCCATGAGGCCTTCGAGGCATACAAGGCCACGAGAAGGCCCACGCCCGATGACCTGATATTGCAGATACCGTACATCAAGGATATTATCCGCGGCTTTTCCATACCGGTCCTGGAAATGCAGGGACTGGAGGCGGACGACATTATCGGGACTATGGCCATCAAGTACGCGGATAAGAATATCAAGACGGTCATCGTCTCCGGCGACAAGGACATGATGCAACTCATTTCCGATAACGTCATGATGATAGATACCATGAAGGACAAGTCCTACGATGTCGAAGCCGTAAGGGAGCGGTTTGGCGTCGGCCCTGAAAAGGTGGTAGAGATTCTGGGCCTCACGGGCGATCAATCGGATAACATCCCGGGCGTTCCCGGCATAGGTCCGAAGACCGCACAACGCCTGATTGAGGAATTCGGATCCGTGGAGGGAGTTCTGCAAAACACCGACAAGGTGCGAAACCCGAAGACGCGCGAAAGTCTGCGGTCGTTTGCCGACCAGGCCAGAATGAGCCACGATCTCGCCAGAATAAGGACGGACGCGGATTTTGATATTGACCTCGAAAGCACGCGCTATTCGGAACCTGACAATGAGGTATTGCAGGCCCTGTTCAAGGAATTTGAATTCTCCTCGCTCCTTCAAGAACTGAAAAACAAAGATGAAGCGATCAACGGACAATATGGTCTCGTCCTCACGGATGCCGACTTTGCGGCCTTAATTGAACGGCTCGGGCATGCGAAAGAATTTGCCTTCGACATTATCGCGAGTTCAGATGTACCGATGCTTGCCGATATTGTCGGCATCTCCATCTGCCTTGCCCCGGGAGAAGCCTTCTACATCCCGCTTTCCCATGCATACATGGGAGCTCCGCAGCAGCTCAAATCACGCGATGTCCTGAAAGGCCTGACGCCCTTCCTTTCCAGTCACGGCATCAAGAAGCACGGCCACGACATGAAGAATGCAGTGATCATCCTGGCCCGAAGCGGCGTGGACCTGCAGGGTCTCGGATGCGACACGATGGTGGCTTCCTACATACTGAATCCGGCAAAGCACAGCTTCGAGTTGGCCGATGTAGTCAGGAATCACCTCGGCAGACATATTACATATCCGAAGGATTTGATTGGCAGCGGCGCTAAGGCTGTTTCTTTCAGCGATATCCCCATTGAGAAGGTCAGGGATTATGCGTGCAGGAGGGTCGACGCTGTCTTGGCACTTACCGCGGCGCTGCATGAGAAGATTGTAGAAGACGGATTTAAAGACCTTTACTATGAGGTGGAGATGCCTCTCGTTTCCGTTCTTGCCACTGTGGAGAAGAAGGGCGTACTCCTAAATACGCAGCTCCTTGCGGCGATGTCCGCGGAGATCGAACAACTCATGTCTCTTACTGAAGAAAAGATCTACCAGTTGGCGGGAGAACAATTCAATATCAGTTCGCCGAAACAACTCCAGGTGGTTCTCTTCGATAAGCTCGGTCTCCCGAGAGGGAGGAAAACGAAAGACGGACACTCGACGGACATTGAAGTCCTAAGCAATCTCGCCCGGAGTCACGAACTGCCCGCAGAAATCCTGTCATACCGGACCATGGCGAAGCTGAGATCAACCTACATCGACGCCCTGCCGTTGCTGATAAACCCGGAGACAGGGCGCATCCACACATCCTACAACCAGACTGTAACGGCTACAGGCAGGCTCTCTTCCAGCAATCCCAACTTGCAGAATATCCCCATCAGGACACCTGAAGGGAAAAGGATCAGGCAGGCCTTCATCGCACCGGCCGGATGGGAAATCGTCTCCGCCGACTACTCCCAGATCGAACTCCGGATACTCGCGCATCTCTCCTGCGACAAAGCCTTGATCGACTCCTTTATGGAGGACGTTGATATCCATGCAGCAACAGCGGCGAATGTCTTCGGCGTCTTTCCGGAAATGGTGACTGCGGAAATGAGACGGCAGGCCAAGGTCATCAATTTCGGCATCCTCTACGGCATGAGCGCCTTCGGTCTATCGAAGGAACTCAATGTGCAGCAGAAGACGGCCCAGGTTTACATAGACGAATATTTTAACAAATACCCGGAGGTGAGAGCCTTCCTGGATGGAATCATTGCAAACGCGCGCAAAGACGGGTACGTTTGCACCCTTCTCAACCGACGCCGCTATCTTCCCGAGATAAACAGCAGCAATGCCCCTGTGCGGCAGTTTGCCGAGCGCACGGCAATCAACACTCCGATTCAGGGAACGGCGGCGGATCTTATTAAAGTGGCCATGATCAATATCGCAAACCTGATTGCGAAAAAGCATCTGCTGGCAAGGATGATCATGCAGGTCCACGATGAACTGGTCTTCGAAGTTCCCTTCGCCGATAAGGAAGAAGTATTGGCCCTCGTCAAGAAAGAGATGGAAGAGGTGATCAAACTGAAGGTGCCTCTCAGGGTGGACATCTCCCCGGGAAAGAACTGGGACGAGGCGCACGGCTGAAACAGGAGATTGAGAACAGGAATTCTTCAGGAGGCGGCATGGAAATTCGCGGATTGCTCGCGTTGGTGACAGGCGCCTCAGGCTTCATCGGCGGCCGTCTCGCGGAAAGATTGGCGACTGAAGAAGGCGTCCGTGTTCGCGCTCTGGTGCGCAGCACTAAGAAAGCGGGGCGTCTAACAAAGCTGCCCTTGGAAATAGTTGAAGGGGATCTTCTTGATCCGCAATCTCTCAAGAGGGCCGTGGCGGCCTGCGATCTTGTGTTCCACTGCGCGGCCCTTGTCCGTGAAACCGGGAAGAAGAAAGAATTCTATCAGATCAATGTCCAAGGTACGGATAACATCGTGAAGGATGCCGTCGCGGCAGGCGTCAAGAAGTTCATTCACATGAGCAGTGTCGCCGTGTACGGACTAAATCCTCCGGATGGGGCGGATGAAGACACCGCCTTTCAGCCTTGCGGCAATCTCTACTGCGATACAAAGATCGCCGCGGAGAAGGTCGTATGGGAATATCACCGGGACAAAGGACTGCCCATCGTGGTAATCCGGCCCACCAATGTCTACGGGCCTCATTCCAAGCCGTGGACGCTGCGACCACTCAAGATGATAACCTCAGGGAAGATGATGCTCATCAACGGCGGGACGGGTCTCTGCAATTATGTGTATATCGATAATCTTATTGACGCTACGCTCCTGTCCACAAAGCGCGACGAAGCAGTGGGGCAGGCTTATGTAATCACCGACGGCATCGCCCTCCCCTGGAAAGAATTCTTCGGATGCTATGCGCAAATGGCCGGGAAACCGCAGATGAGATCCGTTCCCGCACAGCTCGCAAAAATGGTCGCCCTCGGGATGGAGATAACGTCAAAGTTTATCAGCAGGCAGCCAAAGATCACGCGACAGGCCGTTGGTTTTCTAACCAGAAAAGCCTGCTTCAGTATTGAAAAGGCGCGGCGCGAGCTGGGATATCAGCCTCGCCTGTCATTGCAGGAAGGAATGCAGATAACAGAGCAGTGGCTGCGGGAAGCGGGACATCTCGTGAAGACCCGGGAGCAGCAAAAATAATCCGCGTTGGAATCAGATTTATGTCTCGCCTCCGTTCCTTATATCTCGGGCTCCGGATAAGTGATCTCCATGCCCTTCACTTTTGCCCAGGAAGTCAGTATGTGGGGCTTAGTGGTCTTGCCGCTCATAATATCCTCAACATGGTAATTGCGCACCAGGAGCGCATCGCCGATAAGTGAGCGATGACAGCGCCACGGGACAGCTTCCGAACACATAATGGCAACTCTTTTTTCCCCGGCAAGACCCACCAATTGCTCCATCCCTTCGGCAAATTCAGAATTCTGCATATAGTCCGCAAACCCCCGGAACGAGGCGTTCCTCCAGGCCGTATTGATAGATGCGTTTGTTGTATGACGCAGCCCGCCGAGAAGACCCAAGTGCATGTAGTCAATTTCATGCTCGTGCAGACTCTTCTTTAATTCCTCTTTATTGAATTGGGGATTATGGCGAGATTTAGGAATAGACCTGACATCGACTACCGTCTCGATATGGAATGCCTGAAGCAATTCCACAAACTCATCGATCGTATGAGTTGAATGGCCGATAGTGTATATAACGGGCTTCATGTGAAACACCTGACAATTACACACGGTAGATTTTCATTTGTCTTGACAGGCAATTCTCGCTTTCCTATACTTTTAAAAGAAGTTTGAATCAAGCAAATGTCTTATTTCATTTGCCGATGGGAATCGATGAAGTTCAGTGAATCGTCATGAAGGAAGGAGAAGATTATGAAGAAAGACATGTTGGCCGTAAGCCACTTGATGCCATGCTCCGTAGTCCTCTTGAGCGCAGGAAACGGAACGAAAAAGGACGCCATGACAGCCACCTCCATGTTTGTTTCCGAAGACCCGCCCTTATTCGTCGTCAGTGTTGACAGGGGTCACCTTACCCACGCCCTTATTGAAGAAACAGGCCAGTTCGTTCTGAACGTAGCCTCCGTAGGGCAGGTAAAGCTCGCCAGGGGTCTGGGTTCCACACACGGCGACAGGGTCGATAAATTCAAGAAATTCTCCATCGCAACAGAAAAAGCGCGAGTGGTAAGCGCCCCTGTTATTAAGGGCTCTGCTGTCTCCATAGAGTGCAAAGTAATTACATCCTTCCCGGTCGGCACCTACACTCTTTATCTCGCCGGCGCCGTGGATTTCACTGTAAACAAAGCCTTGACTCCTCTCGCCTGGCATTTCAACCGCTTTTACAGCGTGAAGGATGAGGTGAAATAGAAAATACAAAGGGCCTTCAGACGCAATACTGAAGGCCCTTATAGTTTTTTCAGAGAAATAATCAGGCCGCAACGGACATGCTAAGGCCGGCCAAATAAACGTCACTTCTTGAGAGCTTCTTCGAGCTCCGGAATATTTGCCCCAACGACGGACTTCTTGCCGTTAATGATAAAGAATGGCGTGCCGCGTACGCGCATCTTCAGTCCGATCTGTTTGTGAAGCTCCAGAAGTTCCGCTGCCTCAGGTTTTGAGCATTTCTCATATTTCTGATCATCAAACTTGCCCTGCATGGCATCTTCGTAAGCCTTCGCCCGGTCGGTGGCGCAAAAGATATATTTAATTTTGTTCTCAGCATCCTGGTGCATGGGGAGGGGGAAAAAGAAAATATAGCGGGTTACATCCTTTCTCTTTTCTAAGAAAGCGGACGCCGTCCTGCAGTGGGGGCAATCGGGATCAGTAAATTCTACAATAATATTTTTGCCGTTTCCGATCTTGATGGCCTTATCCAACGGGAGGGTTTTTGCGCTTGCGGCAAAAAGCTCGCCCTTTCTCTCTTCGGTGACATTCCTTCCGTCTTTGTCGTAGATATCCCCGACGATAAGATAACCGGGAACCGGAACGTAATAGATGATATCTGTGTCTTTGACGATCTCGTACATGCCCTTTATATCGGTCGGTTTAACAGCATCAAAATCTGCTCCGGGAAATTCTCTTGTCAGAGTCTCTTCTACTGTTTCAGCGCGCAGGTTTCCGCAAATTACAGAGACAAAAACCAACGCAAAAAAAATGGATACTGCGATTTTCTTTTTCATCCTTCCTCCTTGCCAACGTACGAATTATAATGCCAGTATAGCATCCTCGTCGTAAGATGCCTATCAAAATACTTTATTAGTCTTAATCGCTCGCTGAGCGCTCGATGATTGGATGCATGCGTCGGCTGCCTGGTATCCAGCCTTTCTCTGCAACAGCCCCCAATCTTCTTCAACCATTTTCTGGATCTGCTCGAAGTCTTCGGCAGTCAGGTGACTGAATCGTCCCTGAACCTCGAAATAGTCCTGCACAGGTCGTTGCTTGCCCTTGTAATTGATGGTATAGCGGACGCCGTCTTCCACCTCGTACAGGGGGAAGATATTTGCCTGGACGGCCATCCGCGCCGTTTTTACCGATATCTCGGAGGGAATGCGCCATCCGGGGGGACAACTCGCGAAGATGTGCAGGAACTTCGATCCTTTGATTGATTTGGCTTTTTTAACCTTCCGAACAAGGTCCTCCGGAAATGCTATGTTTGCCGTCGCCACGTAGGGGATACGGTGCGCCACGAGGGCTTCAACGATATTTTTCTTGCGCAATCTTTTCCAGTCCTGTCCGGGTGTGGTCGTCGTCCATGCCCCATACGGCGTCGAAGAGCTGCGCTGGATGCCGGTATTCATATAGGCTTCATTGTCGTAGCAGACATAAATAAAATCCTCGTTCCTTTCGACGGCGCCGCTCAGTGCCTGAAAACCGATGTCGAATGTGCCGCCGTCGCCGGCCCACGCAACGACCGTGGTATCCGTATCGCCCCTCATATCGAGGGCAGCACGCAGTCCGGAAGCCACGGAGGCGCCCGCCGGCATGGGGGCGTGGACTACGGGGATCCGCATGACGGACTGGGGATAAACCCCGACGATGACACCTGTGCAACTTGCGGGGATAACCAGAATGGTATTTTCTCCCATAGCCTTTGTGAAAATCCGCAGAGCAATAACTGCGCCGCAGCCCGGACAGGCCGCGTGCCCTGAGCACATGAATTCACGCTCGTCAGCGTCCAATCGCATGTTTCACCTCTCGCAGTCCTATCCAGACGCTCTTATCCGACGGGACATCACTGTTCTTGGTCATCTTATAGATATCTTCGAGAACAGCCTTCGTGACATCCCTGCCGCCGAGGCCGACAATATAACCGAAGACAAGGGGACGGTCCTCTCTATTGCAGAGCGCAGCCCGAACTTCCTGCAGAAATATGCCCCCTGCACCGGATGAAAAATTGCGGTCAATAACAGCAACTTTCATTGCCGATTTAAGCGCCCTGCAAACCTGTTCCACTGGAAACGGCCGAAACATCTTCATCTTCAGGAGACCGACTTTCTCGCCTCTGTCCCGCAGGTCTTCAAGAAGCAGACGGGCGGTGCTCGTAATAGTTCCCGACGTGACGAGAATGATCTCCGCATCGTCACAGTTGATCGCCTCGACAGCGCCATAGCGGCGGTTGAATAAAACCTCAAATTCCTTTTCAACGTCATCAAAGCGCTCCGGCACCTCATCCATAGCCATTGCATTGTCATGACGAATTTCCATATATATTGAAGGAGGCGCGATGGAATTCACTGTAAACGGATTCTTGGTATCGACCTTGAATGCGGGATTGTACGGGGGAAGAAAACGATCCACTTCTTCCTGCTCGGGAATGTCCACGGGTTCATAGGTATGGGAAATTAAGAAGCCCTCTGTGACAACCATGACCGGAAGGTTTACCCATTCCGCCAGGCGGAAGGCCTGGAGGGTTGTGTCAAAAACCTCCTGCCCGTCTTCACAGTATAACTGTATCCAGCCTGTGTCGCGCTGGGACAGGCTGTCGGTCTGGTCTGACCAGATATTCCAGGGTGCGCCGAGCGCCCGGTTCACTTCGGCCATAACAATAGGCAGACGCGATCCTGCCGTCCAGTGCAGCATTTCGTGCATATAAGCAAGGCCGGCTGAGGAGGTCGCAGTAAATGTCCTGACGCCACCGCACGCTGCTCCGACAAGGGCCGCGAGACAGGAATGCTCACTCTCCACCCTTAAATAACGGGCATCCATTTTGCCGCTTGCACAATAGTCCGATAAGACCTCTACGATGTGCGATTGGGGTGTGATAGGATACGCAGAGATTACCTGAACCCTTGCCAGCCGGACGGCCTCCGCGACGGCAGAGTTGCCTTCGAGCACCTGCTTCATAACCCCTCCCCACCCATGATTAAGGCGTAGCGCGGGCACTCCACAGCACATACGCCGCATCCTTTGCAGTAATCATAGTTGATATGCCGGTTCTCCATGTTCCCACTTCTGATAACCGCCGCATCCGGGCAAAATACGTAGCAGTTGTCACACTCGTCGCAGAGGCCGCAATTGAAGCAGCGTCCGGCCTCCCGGAGAGCCGACTCAGCGGTTATCGGAAGCTCGATCTCATTAAACGAGCAGCTGCGATCTTCTACAGCAAGGCGCGGTTGAGTTACCCTGGTTTCATTCTGGAAATAGTCCGTATTGATCTCTCCGTATTGGACAAGATGGGAACTGCGGCCTCCGCGCGGTCCTCCGAGATATGCTTCCATGGAAAGCGCTGGCCCGTCTCCGACCACGCATGCCTCAAGCCGGGATTTGATCTCATCGATTCCTCTTTCAAAATAGGTGTCCAGCACCATCGCCGCCTGCTTGCCGGAGGCTATGGCCTGTGCAACATTTTTTGCTTCATTGGTCAGATCCCCGCCGTAGATTACCGGCGCGCCGCCTGCTTCCAGAAGTAACACGCAGTGACTAAAGCCCATAACTCCCCGCTGCGCCAATGGCGGGCTATACCAGGGTTCAGCCGCTGTGGCGCCGGTCGCCGCAAATACGTGATCGATAACTTTTTTAACGGTCTTTTTTCCGTCGAATACTATCCGGCCGCGGCCATCTTTATCCTGGCCCTTGATTTTCATTTTCCGCAAAAGGAGTCTGAGCCGGCCGTTATGATATTCAATGGCCGACGGGGCCACAAGCTCTTCCAGTTCCACGCCCTCTTCCAGCGCCATCGCTATTTCATCTCCGAATGCCGGCATATCCTCCCGGCGCCTGCGGTACAGGATGGCGGCATTCCCGCCAAACCTGGTGATGGTTCTGGCAACGTCAACCGCCGTGTTGCCGCCCCCGATGACAACTGAAAAGCCGTCACATAAAGGCCTCTCACCCTGCCTCGCTCTTCGCAAAAAATCCAGTCCGTCCTTAACGGATTCCGGGGTCTCTCCCGCTATGCCGAGAGGCGCGCCGTGCGCATGGCCGCAGCCGAGAAAAACGGCGCTGTAACTTCTTCTGAGTTCATCAAATGTTTCAGATACCACCGCGTTATTCGTACGCATACGCACTCCGAGTTGTTCAATGCGTGCAATCTCGGATTGAAGAACAGCCAGGGGCAGACGATATTCCGGTATCCCCCAGCGCAAGATTCCCCCTGCTTCAGGAAGCGCCTCGAAAATATCACATGGATAACCCAGCATTGACAGGAACCAGGCCATGGAAAGTCCGGCCGGACCGGCGCCAATGACGGCTATTCTTTGATTCTTTTGTGGGAGTCTTTCCCATTTAGTCGTGAGAGCGGCCCCGACAGCCGCATCTGCCAGAAAGCGTTCAAGGGCGTGAACGGCGATGGGCGAATCGAAATCCTTTCTGTTGCAAACGCTCTCGCAGGGGTGGAAGCAGACACGTCCGCATACGCCCGGCAAGGGATTTTCCCGGAGGATCGTTTCCCACGCCTCCTTGAACAGCCCTTGCCTTGCCAGCATCTCAATCATGCCGATATCCTCGCCGGCCGGACAACCCGCGCTGCAGGGCGATTGCTTGTCCTGGTACAGAGGTTTCAGAAAACGCCAGGAGCCCGTCTTGTTGCTTTCCGTTGTTTCATAAGTTATGGCTACAAACGGTTTTTGGCCCATCGCAACGTTCATGTCTTCGCCTCATTTATGCTTCTTATAAAAACCGGACTTCTCGATACGCTGCTTCTGCAGCGGCCACATTCCTCTCGGGATCGGACGGCACTTCCTTCCTTATTGCAGCAATGACGGTATCCATAGGCGGCGCCTCCATCATGCGCGCGAAGGCGCCGATCATGGCTGTATTGACAATGGGATGCGTCCGGCTTCCTATCCTGTTCTTGAGGGCAATGCTCGTTGCATCCACAATGGCAACCCTGTGGTTTGCGAAGGCGCTCATGTCGGAAGGGGGTATGGGGCAGTTAAGCAGAATCCAGCCGCCCGGCTTGAGTCCTGCCGTGACGCCGATGTCTTCAATCAGGCTCTGATCTTGAACGACCACATGATCAGGCGTGGTCACACCGGTTCGCGCTAAAATCTTCTTGCTCGCGAGGCGGAGATAAGCCTCTACCGGGGCTCCCCGCCGTTCAACGCCAAAGAAGGGGAAGCTCTGGACCTGGTAACCGGCCTGGAAAAAAGCCTTGGCGAGTAAGGTGGCCAACACAACGGTACCGCCGCCGCCGCGTCCGTGAAAGCGGACTTCGAGCATCTTTTTTTCTCCTCTTACTTTAGTAGCTTAAGCTGATCTCCCCTTATTACCCAGCAGGGCGTAGGGGTGGAGTTGTTACTGATGTTCAGTGTCACTTCAAATGGTGAAGCCGCTTCAGGCGACCGACATATTTGTTTGCAAGGGAGGAAGCAAGGTCCTCTTTTCCCATTCCCCCCTTTAATCCCTCGATGATGACATCCACGCCGGCTTTCACTTCCTCGTGCGGTCCCGGCAGGGCAATAACGTAAGAGGGATGAACGTACGCGACCCCGATCCTGACGCCGTCTTTTTCGTGACGCCCCGTTCCTTTCTCGTAATGGATTATGTACGGCGTGGATGCCGAAGGGTCGATCCTCAGAAGGGCCTCAACCATCCTGTCCTTATCCTCTGCACCGACTCCGCCGGTTGTGATGATCAGTCCGTATCCCTCGCTCAGGGTCCGGCGAAGTACCGGGACAATGCTCTCCAGGTCGTCCTCGAGCGTATCGCCTACTGTGACGCTGTATCCTTCCTTCGTCAGCCGGTCTGTGATGTAGGGGCTGTTGGTGTCCTGAATCATGCCCTTCCGGACCTCGAACCCCGATGGAAAGACGATTGCCCTCTTCCGTATCCGCTCTGAGATTTCGCGCTGCATCCGCTCCATTCCACCGAGGATCTCGCCCGCCGTCTCCTGATTCTCGACGGCAATCAACCCGAGGATGCCATCGGAGTGGAGACCTGTCTCGGGGGTGAGACTGACCCCGGGGATCGCCGCCAGCGCCTTGAGCAGGGCGTCCTTCTTGCCGATAATATCCTCGGCCCTGACGGATTTCTTCAGGACGTCAAGGGTGATGAGTTCCTCACGCACGTCGACGACCATGACCTCCTTCTTGTCAAGGTGCAGAATCCCCGCAAATTTCTCTGCGATCAATCCGAGGTCGACATCGACGATATGGATGGGACTTATCCAGATCTCCGTCTTTTCAAAAAGTTCGAGTTCCAATCTTCTCCCCCGTCTCTGCCGTAATATCCATTCTCATGTCGAGAAGCGGCGCATCGACAACGGCCTGGCCGATGTCAACAATCTCTACAGGCAGCCGCTTCAGTTCCTGGAGATCGCCGATTCCGATGTTTCCTGCAAAAGCGATTTGTACGCGGTCTCTCAGCCCCTTTGCCCGCAACCCGGAATCGATCTTTACGATATCCTCTCTTCTGCCTGTATCGATCATGATGATGTTGCCGCCGCCCTCTGCTGCGACGATTGCTTCCCGGAGGAGGTTATGTCCCTCCCCTTTCAGCTGTATAACCAGGGTGTGTCTCTTCAGGCCTTTCACGGATTGCAGCGTCTTTGCGACCCCGCCCAATGCTTTGACGTAGTTCTTATCCAGGTAAAGAAATGGTATATCTGCCATGCGGTACGGGATGCCTCCGTCGGCGATCGCCTGCCGGACCAGGTCTTTGATCGGCAGCGGCATTTTCTTCCATGCCCCGCATACCACCTTCAGGTTCTTTCCGGCAGCCTTCTTTGCCTTCCGGGCGGCTGTGGCAATACCGGAGGCCTTTGAGATCCAGCCGATAAGCTGCTCTTCACCCGCGGCCAGCTGCCTGGCGCTTCCCGTGAGAACGGCGATGACCTCCTCCGGCCTGACCGTCGCCCCGTTTTTCTTGCATTTCTTCAAATGGATTCCCAGATTCTCGCAGGCCTTTTTCAGCCGTTCGATTCCGGAAAGGACGCCCTCTGTCTGGGCGGAGATGTGGGCAATGTACTTCTTTTCCCGGATGCCGGCGAAGATGATATCACGGATATCCTGTTGAGGTATCATTATTTAACCTGCCAGACGCTTCAGATATTCCCGTTCCTTCTCCACTCTTTCTTCAAACTGCTGGAGGTTCTCTTTCGTGAGATTGCGGAAGCGTCCCTGAAGGGCGAAATAATCCCGGAGCGGTTTCTCCGACCGTTTGGAACTCAGGGTGTACTTCTCCCCGTTTTCAATTTCATAAAGGGGAAATATTCCTGTCTCGGTGCCCAGCTTGGCAAGCCTGATCGTCATCTCCGGAGAATAGCGCCACCCTGTTGGGCAGGGAGAAAAGATCAGGATGAACCTCGTGCCCCCTATCTCCTTCGCTTTCTTCACCTTCCTGATCAGGTCGGCGGGATAGCCGATGGAGGCCGTCGCAATGTAAGGGATGTTGTGCGCGGCCATGATGCGGACGATATCCTTCTTGGGCGTATCTTTCACGAAGGGGGCGGGAGTCGTAGTCGTCCAGGCGCCCGCAGGGGTTGAAGAGCTTCGCTGAATCCCCGTATTCATATAACCTTCATTATCATAGCAGACGTATATGATATTGTCATTTCTCTCGGCCGATCCCGACAGGGCCTGAAGGCCAATGTCAAACGTGCCTCCGTCGCCGGCCCACGCGAGGACATGTATGTCTTCCTTGCCCATGACATCCAGGGCCGCCCGAATTCCTGAAGCCGATATGGCCGTCGATTCAAAAGGAATCCTGAGGACAGGAATCTTGAGTGAAGAAAAAGGGAAACCCGCGGCAATGGTCCCCATGCACGAGGGCGGAATGACAATAATGGTTCTCGGACCCAGTCCCTTCAATACATACTTCATAGCCAGCGCGGCTCCACAGCCGGGGCAGGCCGTATGTCCTGAGTAAACAAGCTCCTCTTCGGGTATAGGGAATTTTATTTGAGCAGGCCTATCCATGTGCTTTCTCCTCGGTTCGGCATCTTATGCGTTTGTTCAATGATTAATTCAATGTCTTTATCGGTCACATCCTTGCCTCCCAAGCCGGCGATAAACTCATAAACAGGCAGACCACAATTGATCCCCTGGAGGGAGGCTTTGACCTCCTGTGCAAAAATCCCTCCGCATCCGGGAGAGAAGTCACGGTCGATCACAGCCACCTTCTTTGCTTTTCGAAGCGGCTCACAGATCTGCTTTCCGGGGAAAGGACGAAACATGCGGACCCGGAGGACGCCCACCTTCATTCCCTTAGCCCGGCAGCGGTCGGCAACGACGCGGCATGTACCGGCGATTGTTCCTGCTGTAACCAATATAAGGTCGGCATCTTCACAGAGATAGGTTGAGACGAGACCATAATCCCGGCCAAACACCTTTTTAAATTCGGCATCGATTTCACTGCAGAAGGTCTTGGCCTCCTCCATGTCCTGATGCATCTTGTACCGGAAATTGATATAGTAATCCGTCGTTGACCCGAACATGCAGGGATTATCAACGTCGAGGCACTCCCGGGCGGGCGCGGGCGGGAGGAAGAGGTCTATCTGGCTCTGCTCCGGAAGGTCAACTATCTCATAGGTGTGAGAAAGGATGAACCCTTCCAGATTGACCATGACAGGAAGCAGTAATTTCTCCGATATCCTGTAGGACTGAATGATTGTGTCAAAGACCTCCTGGCCGCTCTCACAGTAGAACTGCAGCCAACCCGTATCCCGCTGGGAGAGGCTGTCGGAGAGATCCGCCTTCAGATTGAAAGGGCTTGCCAGCGCCCTGTTGACGTTTGCCATGACTATCGGGAGCCGCAACCCTGAGGCATAATGCAGCAACTCATGCATCAGCGCCAGCCCCTGGGAGCTTGTTGCCGTGAATGTTCTGGCCCCCATCACTGACGCGGAAATGCACGCGGCCATGGCGGAATGCTCCGACTCCACGTTGATGAACTTGGCCTGAAGAGCTCCCGTTGCACAGAACCCGGACAACATCTCCACTATGGAAGACTGAGGGGTGATGGGATACGCTGCAATGACTTGGGCCTTAGCGGCCAGAACAGCATACGAGACGGCCTGGTTGGCAGAAATAACTTTCTTCATCTTTCTTCCTTCTCAATCAAAATGGCTCCTCTGGGACACTCTTTCGCGCAGATTCCGCAACCCTTGCAATAAGTGTAGGAGATTTGAAATGCACCGCCCTCCGCATGGATCGCGTTATCCGGACAGTACATCCAGCAAAGGCCGCAGCGATTACATTTTTCCTGATCGAGGATTGGTCTTTGTGAACGCCACTCACCGGTTTCGTTTCCTTCTGTGGTGATGAAGGAGATGGCTGTGATCGGCAACGTATCTAAGGATTTCAGGCTATATCGCTTTTTCATTTAATCAACCTCTTGATGCAAGATTACTCTACTTAAAAAACCACCTTCTCATAAGCCTCCCGGGCGGCCTTGGCATTATCCTCGGGATGTGTTGGTACATTCTCGCGCACGGCATCCATGATCGATTCTATAGCGACCATCCCGGTTGCCCTTGAGAACGCACCGAGGATCGTCGTATTGACGATCGGAACGGATGAGCTCCCCAGGCCGTGCTCCTGTGCGATGGTGTTCGCATCCAGTGTAGCCACGCGATAGAGGCCCAGAAAAACATATTCCTCCGGTTTCTTATCGCTGTTGATGATGATCCAGTGGCCTTCTTTCAGACCCTCGGCAATGCCCTTCCTTCTGGTCAGGCTTGAGTCAAGAATGATCAGGCAGTCCGGCTCATAGATTCCGAATCTCTCCCTGATCTCATGGTCGCTCACGCGCGTAAAGGCGACTACGGGCGCACCTCTTCTCTCAGCCCCAAAGTTCGGGAAAGCCTGAACGAATTTCTTTTCCTTGAAGAAGGCGGAGGCGAGAACCGTCGATGCTACGACCGCGCCCTGTCCTCCTCTTCCATGAAACCTGATTTCGTACATTCGCTTCCACTCCATTTCTTATTTGCGCCTGCCTGATGGCCGGGCAGGAATCCCCTTCTCGAAAAACCGCCGGCAGTGAAATATCTCCCCTCAATAGGGATTGGATGCTCCGCTGGCGCATCCCTCTCAGGTCGCTATCTTGAGTCGATCTATTCAGGATGCAGAGCCTATTGCCTGCTAACCTTTACCTGTTTGTCTTTCAGCACCGCAGCACTTAGACCGCGCTGACGGCACCACTTCGGAAGCAACTCTACCTCCACCTTCTCTTCAATGCCCGAGACCTTGGACTTGAGCAGATCGGCCAGGGGCTCGGTCATGTTGAATCCGTTTGCCGCACCGTCAAATACGAGGATATTCGAGGTACCGCTCGCCCGCGTCACGAAGTCGACCGCCTCCTGCAGCCCTTCCGTCATCACCGCATATTTCATGTACTGGGGATTCTGCGGGTCCGCGTTCATATGGTTCACCATGGCGCGACCCACCACAACGGTTGGAACATGCTGGGAAAAGAAGGTGCATGGCAGTCCGCTCATGCAGTAGTTGTTGATCATCCATTTGACGGCTGGATTCAAAGGAGGGAGCTGCTCGATAAGACGATGGCCCAGTTCGTCAAAATACATCTCCGTGTAGCGTGAAAACGGCGGGAATCCCTGATCCAGATCGAACTCATCCACAGAGAGCCCTGCAAAATTGTCGTACACGATCCCGCCCGCTCTCATGTACCCGATGGGCATGGGACCGTCGACGATCACATTGCATTGGTCGATGTGTTCCAGCAAGGTAAGCAGTTTTCCATACCATCTCAACGTATCGACCGCCATATACTCGTCCTGCTTCAAGAGATCGTTGTTCGCGCTGACCTCGGCGATCCCGCTGGGTGCAACGTTCAGCATGATGGAAAAGACAAACTTGCTCTGGACGAAGTCCGAGGTGAACATAGCTCTGGGAATGATGTTCGACGATCTCGGACCGAAGTTCTGGTGATATGTGGAACGGGTCTCCATCCTCGCATAGGACATGGCAAAGGGCTTGACGATACGGTTGAGCATCCGATGGTTGTGGAGCTCCCGCAGATCATTGTTGTGGGCGTGGATAACCCACTTTGCATCATAGGCCCTCTTAAGTCCAAAAAGGGTGCCGAACTCTGTCTTTATGGGAAAACCTTCATCAATGGGCGTCATCCCCATGGCCTTCCCTTTGAAATGCTCGTCAAGCCCGAATTTCTTGATGTACTCCTCTGTCTCCCTGAACCTCAGCCCCACACCAGCGCGCAGCCGTATATCCTTGCTGCCGGTCCTCTCCGCGATCACATCGTGTGTAACCTTGATCATCTCCGCATAGGCAGTCCCGCCATAGAGCGTGAAACCGTGGTGCGACGCCAGGATGTTGACAGAATCCCCGGGCTTGATCTTGGTCATATCAACCCCGTTCAGAGAATCGCGGGTCGCCTGACGGATCGCTTCAATCCCACGCTCGCTCGGGAAAATGGGCTTGGGAATAGAGGGAATGAGTTCCCGAACGGTCAGGGAGGTCATCCCCGGCAATTCAGCGGCTCTCATCTTCAACAGCTCCGGAGCAATGCAGTACTGTGACTTGTTAGGAGCGGCAGGTTTTAGTGTATTTCCCATCTTATATACCTCACTTACTCTTAAAAACAGTTTCGATTAGTTTAATGTCATCATCAAAATGAAATCCCCGTGGCTCATACTTCTTCTTCAGTTCGGGGTCCAGGTCCCACAGTGTAAAGGTCTTTCCATAGGTCTGGTGCGTGTCCCCCAACGTAACCGGGAATCCGGACGCCTCCAGAAGTTTGACGATTGACTGGATGCAAAGGACGGCGCAACCGGTGCGCGCCCCTGTCATCCGGGAGATGTCTTCAGGCGTTTTGGCCCCTTTCAGAATGGCGGCAACGACCTCTTCAGCGCGTGTCACATTGCAGTAACAGATGATCTGCTTCGGATGGATATGCACCTTCTTGCAGATGCGCATGATCTCTTCTTGATCGAACTCGCTGGCGTCGACGGCTACGGTATAAGGCTCCTGTATTGGTTCGATGGTGATCGCGAATACAGGACATCGGTCCACGCAGTTCAAACAGCCTTTGCACTCTGCGAACGTGTAAGTGGGCGGTGCAGCGCATCCGAAACACCTTTGTGCTTCGTTCACGGCCTGGTCCTCCTGGTAGCCGAGGCTGACCTCGGAAAATGAAAGGACCGCCTGCCCCAGGTCGAGATGACCGGTCTCGTTCCTCGCCGCCGGATAGAAGTAATCGCGATTCATCTCTTCATAAGTCACGACCTCGCGCGCGGCAATCTCCTGGCGCGCATCCCCCTTCTCGAGGAAACGATGGATGGCAAAAGCCGCTTTCTTGCCCGCACCGATTGCCTCGGATACGGTGCCTGCCCCCTTGGTTGCATCCCCTCCGGCAAAAATGCCTTTGATATTTGTCTCGAAAGTCATATCGTCGATCTTGATAGTTTTCCCGGGGTTTCTCTCCAACTCGACAAAATCTTTATCGTCCGGTCTCTGACCGATCGCAACGATCACCATATCGGCCGCGATGGTTGGGGCAGCGCCATCTCCAAACTCCGGCGCGAATCTTCCCTGTTCATTAATGACGCTCGTACACTGGATCGTTTCCAGACCCACGATTTTGCCCCGATCGGCTAATATCTTTCTAACCCCCAGGGTGGGATGGATGATAACCCCTTCCCCTTCGGCCTGTTCGATCTCCACATTCTGGGCCGGCATCCTGTCTTTGCAGGTCAGGTCGCAGGACTCCAGGCAAATCAGGTGAACCTCCTTGGCCCCGAGTCGCCGGGAAAGCCTGGCAGAATCAATGGCCACATTGCCGCCGCCGATGACCGCTACGCAGTCCCCCATTTTCACCTTTTCCCCAGAGTTCGCCCTCGTGAGGAAATCGACCGCAGACAAGACTCCCTTGGTTTCTTCCCCAGGAACACCGACCTTAAGACTTGCCCATGAACCTGTTGCGACAAAAACCGCCTTGTATCCCTGCTTAAAGAGCTCTTTGGCGTCCTTTACAGGCGTATTCGTCTTGACGTCGACTCCTGATTCTTCGATATATCTGATCTCGTTATCCAGAACCTGCTTCGGCAGCCGATATTCCGGGATACCGTAACGCATCATGCCGCCTGCCTTCTCAGCACCCTCGAAAAGAGTGACACGGTAACCCATCCGGCCCAAGTGGAAGGCGCAGGAGAGACCTGCCGGTCCCGATCCCACCACGGCGACGCTCTCCATCCGGACCACCTTTGGCTTGACCGGCTTATAGCCCATCTTCACGGCAGTATCGGCAATAAAACGCTCTACAGACTTGATCGACACGCCTTCGTCAAATTCGATCCGGTTGCACTCTTTTTCGCAGGGATGATTACAGACCCGGCCCGTAGCACCGGGAAGCGGGTTTGTCTCCCGGAGTAAATCATAAGCCTCAAGGTATTTCTTCTGCCCGATCAGATAATTAAACCCTTCGATGTCGTTTCCAATCGGACATTGAACGGTACAAGGAGAGACCTTGATCTTCTCCAGAGGCCGGCTCATGGATGGGGTGTAGGCCTTCGTCGGGCAAACATGGGTGCATGTTTTGCAGCCGATACATTTTTCCAAAATAAAATGTGAATTCGTTATAACCTTTTTCATAGCTTTTCTGCCCTTCCTCTCAATCAAAAGACCATATTTCATGGAGTGGTCTTTCTTTTACAATTTCAGGGTCGCGCATCCTTCCCCTGCTTGCGTTTCATGCCCAGGTGAAATTCCTTTTTGCAGAATGGACACTTCAGCTTTTGCTTGGGGTTTACTTCGACGACCTCTGCAAGAATCCTGTCCAGGTAATATTCCTTTCCGCACACCGCACACTCTATGTAATGCACTTTTGCCATGGTAATCTCCTTTATCTAAAACTGTTTCAGGACATCCGGCTCCAGGAAATCCTCCAGCCTTATTCTGGACATCACCGATTCAGGTATGCAGAGCCTCTTAGCAAAGCCGCGGGGATCGACAGGCTTGGTCGCATCAATCCCGCCCTTTGTCGTCAAGATGTCATTGCCCGACGGGTCTAACCTCGTGCCCATCATGCCGGGGATGACCACAAGGTCCTTGTCCCACTGTGATCGTGTAGCAATCGCCCAGAGCACATGCTCATCATCAAAGATATTGACGTCATCATCCACCACAACAACATGTTTTATCCGGTAATCGGAGCTAAGGGCTGTTGCTATGGCGGTCTTAGGCTCTCCATCGTTGGACTTCCGGATCTGGATATACGCGTGGAGCCTCGCTGTCCCTGAGACAGGTACGTGCACCCCCAAAACCCCCGGCACCACCGCCCTGATTCTGTTATAAAGATAAGCCTCGATCATCGGTGCGTCAAGTAGGAGGTGATCCGCATGGCCCGGCATGATGTCGAGATAGAAGGCGTCTTTCCTCCGCGTTATCGCTTTCACCGACGTCACGGGGTTTAGCCGCTGGCCGCCGTAATACTGGGTATATTCGCCGAAGGGCGCCTCGATATCAACCTGCTCGTAGGACATTTCGGCTTCTATGACGATCTCCGCCTGTGCTGGAACGAGCATGTCCTTCCCCCAAGTTTCGGAAGGGGTCAGCTCGACGGGTTCGCCTATGATACCGCCGATTATCTGCGGTTCATCCGTGAAGATCTTCGTTTGCGCCCCCATATAGAAAGCAGGATGATGTCCAATCATAATGATTATAGGAATGTTGCGTTTGAGGGCCTTGTATTTCTGGAAGACATAATTTGTGTGACGCGCCGCGTTGAAATTTACGACAAGGCTCTTGGGGCCTGCGACATAGATCCTGATGATTGCGCAATTGACCCATCCTGTCTCCGGGTCTTTTATCCAGACGCTGGGGCTGGTGAAGTATGGCCCTAAATCCATTTCATGATGAGTCACGATTGGCAGTTCATACAAATCTACATCATCGCCTTTCTGGATAACGCCTTTGACCATCGCTTTGGACTTATCGATTACGACCGGAGGCACAGGCTTCTCTTTCTCTATATAGTCCAGGGGAAGCCTCTCTACCGTTGACCCTATGGCATCTGCGAGCCTCTCCCTCGAGCCAAAAAGATTGATCACGACCGGCAGCTTTGAGATTGATCCGTTCAGGTTCCGGACCTTCTCGAAGATGATAACAGGCTGCTTCTTCCTGGACTCGACCTGCTGCAGGATAGCCGGAATTTCAAACTCTGGAGAAATCTCCTTCTTAACCCTGAGAATATGGGACGGCATATCCCTTTCCAGGTGTTCTATATACGCTCGCAGACCTTGGTTCATCGTATGCTCCTCCTCGCATGTAACTTTCTGTATAGATCTTCCGATAAGAATGTCATCTCATTTTAGCGCCGACATGGACGCTTTCATTCACTCACTGAGGATAATCCGGGCATCGACTATGATGGCCCCCTTCTCCATGACGAAAATAGGATTGAGATCCATCTCTGCAATCTCCGAGTTCGCCTCGGCCAATTTCGAAACTTGTACCAGCATATCGCACAGGGCATCGATGTCTTTCGCGGATTTTCCCCGGATCCCGGTAAGAAGAGGATATCCCTTGATCTCTTCCACCATGTCCCGTGCGTCCTCGCGGCTCACGGGAACAACACGGAAGGAGACGTCTTTCATGACTTCCACCCAGATTCCGCCCAGCCCGAACATGATCACCTTCCCGAAGGTGGGGTCAGTCGCCAGTCCTATTATGACCTCTTCGCCTCCGCTCACCATGTGATAGAGCAAAACCCCCTCTATCCTGGCGTTTGCATCATAGGCCTTTGCATTGGCCATGATTTCCTTGAATGCCCCTTTGACCTTCTCCGGATTTTCAAGATTCACCTTCACGCACTTGGCATCGGTTTTATGTATGATTTGCGGTGAGACTATCTTGGCCACAACCGGGAATCCGAGTTCGCTCGCGAATGCCGCTGCTTCTTCAGCCGAGACGGCCACCTTCTCCTTTGTAACGGCGCAGCCATAGGAGGCGAGAAGCGCTTTTGCTTCCGGCTCCAACAAAACATTCCTCTTGGCTTTTCTGGCCCGGCTCAGAATTTCTTTTGCCTGCTCATGGGTATTCATCGCACTGCCTCCTTCTCCAATCGCTCCACCGCTTTCTTGTATCTTATCAGGGCACCCAGCGCTTTTGCTCCCCTTTCCGGAGTCAGGAAGAGGGGGACTTTCTTCTGCAGCAGGACTTCCTTGCACTCATCCACTTCTTTCCCGGCGGAGGGCCAGATTACAATGAACGGTTTCTTGCAGTTGGCCTGTATCTCCAGCATAGCGTCCATGGCAGCCTTGGGGTTATTTTCTCCCAGGCCGACGAAGGCCATCATATCAATATTGTCGTCCGCGTCGATGATGTTGGCCCGTACAACAAACGGATTCTTTCCTTTCAGCATTGCCATCGCACCGAGGTCGATGTCAGTCGGGTTCGTCCTGCTGGCTCCGGGGATCTCTTCCGCGAGTCTCCTGACGGTCTCTTCCGAAAACGGGGGAACTTCCAGGCCCACCTCTCCGCACATGTCAGCCGCCGCAACACCCGGACCTCCGGGCCCCGCAATGATGCCGACCCTCGGCCCTTTGGGAATTCCTTGTCCGAACCACACGTTCTCGAAGGCGGTAAGGTAATCCTGGGCCTGCTCGAAGTCTTCCACACGGAGAACCCCGGCCTGTCGGAAGGCGCCGTCATAAACTGCGATAGACCCGGCAATAGAACCGGTGTGGGAGGCTGTCATCTTTCGGCCCACCTCCGTCCTCCCGACCTTATAGACGAGTACGGGTTTGACTCGGGAGAGGGGTTTGGCTATTTCCAGAAAACGCTGCCCGTCTCTGAAGCCCTCCAGATAGACGAAGACCGCGTTTGTCTTGGGGTCGTCTTTCAAGTAATCCATGAAATCAATCACGGAGACATCACATTCGTTTCCAATGGAGATGAACTTGCTGAACGAGAGCCCCCGGACCTCACCCATATTGATGAAATATCCTCCCCCGCCTCCCGACTGGCTGATGACGGCAACTCCGCCTACGTCTTTCGGGAATGTGCTTCTCCTCGCCCAGGGGTGACCGGATTCCGGGCAGAGGATGCCTACGCAGTTCGGTCCTATGAGCTTCATGCCGCCCTGGCGGGCCATGTCCACCAGCTTCTGCTGAAGAAGTACCCCTTCCTTACCCGTTTCTGCATAGCCGGCGGAATGAATGATCCCCGCAGGGATATTCTTCTTGATGCATTCCTCCATGATCTTCACCATGGCCGCAGCGGGGACGATAAATATGACAAGGTCGATTTCATCGGGGACGTCCAAAACGCTTTTATACGCCTTGAATCCGAGGATCTCATCCTCCTTGGGATTGATGGGATAGATCTTTCCTTTATATCCATACTCAACGAAGTTCTTCACCCACACATAACCTGTTTTTTTGGGCTCAGCGGAAGCTCCGATTATCGCCACGGACTGAGGGTAAAAAAACTTGTCCAAAGCCTCTCGTTCTTTCGGCTCCATAAATAATCTCCTCTGTTTCTGGTATTCCTTCTTTAGACCCGTCTCCTCGCGATACTTTTTGCCCCATCGTCCATCAGGGCGAGCCCTTTCGCGATCTCTTCCGGGGTCAGCCACTTGCTTAAATCCATGGGCTCGAATTTGGGTCTCAATGCCCGATATTTTTCTGCAACGGGAACGGTTGTGTCAACAGACCACTTTGCGAAGTTATTGCCGATGCCCGCCCCCTTTATGATATTGACGTCTTCAGCAGCGCGCGTCCTCCTCACCATCGCCCAAATGACATCCGAAGGATCATAGATATCCACGTCCTCATCAACGGCAATCACGAAATTAAGATTCCTGACTGCCCCAAAGGCTGCACCGATCAGGTTTTGCGAAATTCCCTGTTCCTGCTCATGGGGCACACGGCACTGGATAACCACCCCCATATGTCCCTTCATACAGTCCAGGACATGACAGTTCGTGAAGATGTTCGGGGCCGTCATCTTACAGGCATTATAGATGCTCGCTTCAGAGATGAGTACCTGTAGGTTATTTGTCTCATAGGCATCAGCCAGGGGGGTGAAGTAACAGGGATTATTCCTGTAGGTAATGGCCGAAATCTGAATCTTGAAGCCCGCGGCTGCCAGACCTTCGTAGCCAAGTTGTTCAGGGAAGAAATAAGTCTTCCCGGGTCCCTTCGCCTTGGAGGGAAGTTCTTCGGTTATCTTTTCAGTATAAATCACCTTTCCTTCGAGGACGATATCTGCGTGGGCAAGGGCGTAGGCGTCGACAGTCTTCGCCTTGCAGTACTCAACGGCCTGCCCTTCCAGGTTCCCGGCCATGCCCAGGTCATCCGTCCCGATCGGGCGGATTTGAGGGAAGTCGCCGCCGGACGCAACGACATTGCACCCCGGGCTCATGCCGATATTAATCGTAACGGGGTACTCCTGCTTCTTCGATTTATGATGATACAGAACTTCGAGGAAGTGGCGGCTGTACAACGTTGCCATACTCACCCAGTCTTTTCCAAGACTCGGGTTTATGCGATGGAAAGAAAGATTGAAGGATTGGTCTCCACCGCCCAGCTCCTTGGGAACGCTGATCATCACCACGCCGCCTGAAATAACAGGGCCGATATCCAATTTCGTGTGCGTAATCACGGGCAGGAAGTTCAGGATATCGATGTCCTTAGTGATGACGTTCTCCTGGCACGGAGCCTGCGTCACCAATTTCGGCTGGATGGGATTTCTCGCTGCGTCCAGAATCCGCTTCGGAAGCCCCTGCTTGGTTGTCCCGAAGTACCTTGCCACCCGGTCGCGATTCGCGAAGATATTCGTCACGGCCTTCCATTTCGGATACCCCTTGATATTTTCGAAAAGGACCGTTGGACCTCCGTCAAAGCTCTTCGAGATACCGGCTATTTCATACAGAGGATCCACCTCTTTGGAAATGGTGATAAGCTCCCCTTCTTTCACACAAAAATCTAAGGCCCCCTTTTGGTCTGTCAGTCTTGCCTTCATGCTTCCTCCTTGTGATAATCTTGCATTGATGAATTTTCAATCTTCTATAGTTTCCAATTGGGGCTACAAATGATTGTGTGTGACCCAATATGGTCTCTTGTAATTTCACCCGGCCCGGCCCAAGGCCCGGTTGTTTCGTCCTCCGCGCTTTCTAAACCCTGCGTCAGTGCCCAGCGGAATGCAACCGCCTGGAAAGAAGTTGCACCTGTAGCGTTGAGGGGAGCCTCCGGTATCGCAGGCCCCCTCAGCCGATAGATTACAGAACATATGTTACAGACAGATGTGGTTCCTTGGTAAAAAAGTTAACAAAAGAACGAAGTGAGTAAGCAACGGTTGCTTACTTCTTGCCCTTCCAGTAGTTCACCATCCAGGGAGGCAGTTGATATTCCGCCGTACCTCCGTATTTTACACCTACCCACTTCTTGTCGCCCAAGAATGCCTTGCCGTCAGGCCAGATAACTTTGGGCTTACCGTCTATCCACTGGATAATGGTGGTCGTCGTATAGCCAGGTCCGAATACCACGTCATGCACCCACTGCTGGCCTTTCTGAGTAAACTGGATCCTTCCCGAAGCGCCGACATAGTCGGTCTTCTCCATGGCCGCGACCACGGCATCCTTGTCGGTAGTGCCTGCTCTTTCAATAGCTTCCTTCATCAACTGGTAAGCATCGTAGCAGACACCGCAGTAGGAGGGGCTGTATCCGTAGCGGGCCTTAAGCTTCTTGACATAAGGAAGCGTCTTAGCCGTGATCTGGGCATCACCGAACGGGGCCAGTGTTGCCTCATAGTTGATCAAGCCGCCGCTTGACTGCCAGTTCCGGTCATTCATTGACGCACAGTCGAATCCAATCATGGCGGCCGGTATCTTGAGTTCGCCCCACTGTTTCGGCACAACCGCCCCGATGGGACCACAGGCATCGAACCGGATTATATGCGCACCGGCCTGCTTGATAGCCGACAGTTCGGCAGTTACATCCTGCGCCGTGATGGATGGTCTCCAGACACCCACAAGTTCCATGCCGTTCTCAGGAATCCTTTTCTGCATGTCTTTGATCACCGGCTCCACCCATAGTGCCTTTTCGCCCAGGAGGGCTACCCTGGGTTTCGCAATTCCGAGGTCTTTTATTACTTTGTCACGGACGATGAGAAGGCCGTTGAATACCACGTCACCGATGTACTTGGAGTTTAGTGTTGCGATCTTGAAGAAATACTTCAGGCGGTCATAGTTCTTCGCCACTCTGGCAACGGGCTCCGGTGAACCGGTATAGCAGTTAATCCAAATGGCCTTTTTGTCCCCTATGACTTCCTGCATCGCGAGGACCGCTTCCGACCTGTAGCCGCCCACTATGAAATTCACCTTGTCGGCGGTTATCAGTCTTTCCATCGCGCTTACCGCATCCGCCACGTTGAGGATCTCATTACTGTCTACCTTGACGAGCTCAACCTTGTATTTTTTACCTCCGATCTTGATGCCGCCTGCTTTGTTTATGTCTTCGACGGCAATGTCCGCTGTTAAAGCACATTCCTGGCCGATGATGAATTTCGTGGGACCGATATACCCGAACTTGATCGTATTCTGGGCATGAGCCATCGTTGCCATAGCCATTATCAAGAAAAACACCAATATGCCGTATACTGATTTCTTATACTTGCTTATCATAGCTTCCTCCTGCCTTAATTATCCCAACAATTTGGAATATCCTTTTCCTCCCCTTTAGAATGATCCAAAAGCGAGTCCCATTTCCCGCCGGCATCTCACCTCCTTTTCTTCTCTCTATTTTCGCATTATAAAGCCGCTGTACTAAAATATCCTTCCAACAAACGTTGTCCGCTCTTTGTATCCCCGCCTCCGCGACGGAATTTCATCCGGCGTATTAGAGGCCCAAGTAAGTCTCCCTGATGAGCTCATTAGCAAGCAATTCCTGCGAAGTTCCTTCTGCGATTATTTTCCCCCGTGAAATCACATAATTTCTCGAGGCGAGATCAAAGGCGAAACTTACATCCTGTTCAGTCAAGAGGATGGTCACTCCCATTCCCTGTACGTCCCTGATGCGTTCGAATAAGCTATCCTTAATCAATGGGGCGAGCCCAACCGAGGGTTCGTCAATCAACAGAATCTTTGGTTCTGACATCAGCGACCGGCCGATTGATAACATGGTGCGCTCGCCGCCGGACAAGGTCCCTGCAACTTGAGAGGATCTTTTTTTCAAGACTGGAAACAGGGCATATACTTTTTCAAGATTATCATCAGCGACCTTCTTGTCGAGAAAAAGAGCGCCCACTTCCAGGTTCTCCTGCACAGTCATCTCGCGAAATGGTCTTCCCCTCTCCGGGCAGAGAATTATGCCTTTTCTTGCGATCTCGTGGGCCGGAAGATTGATGAGCTCCGCTCCGTCAAACTTGACGCTTCCATTCAAGGTAATTTTCCCGCTTACAGTTCCCTTAAGCGTGTCATGCTGCCATTTTATCAACCCGGACATGGCATTAAGAAGGGTGCTCTTCCCGGCTCCATTCGGACCTACCAGGCTTACCAGTTCCCCTGAATTGACATGCAGACTCAATCCGTTTAACACGATCGCCCTGTCGTATAAGACAGACAGGTTTTTTACTTCCAGATACAGGCTCACTTGCCCCCCTTCCCGATATAAGCTTCTATTACGTCCTTATTTTTTACTACATTGCCCGGGACGTCTATCGCAATTACCTTTCCAAAGTTGATAACAATCACCCGGTCCACAATCTTCATCAGCTCGGACAACTTGTGCTCGACAATAAGCATTGCCGGTCCCTCGCTGTGCAGTCTCCCAAATCGCCCCCCTTTATGCAGCCGTCTTAAAGACCCGGCAACGAGCGTCGTTTCCGCAGGACTCAATCCGCCAAAAGGCTCATCGAGGAGGAGAAGCTCGGGTTCGGTAGCAATTGCCCTCGCTAATTCCAGACGCTTCAGGTCTCCGTGAGATAGAACTGACGCCGGTTCAAGGGCAAGGTCGGCAATGCCGCAGAACTCAAGCGCATCGAGGGCCCGCAGCTCAACTGTTTTTACCCACTCTCCCTTCCTCTTCGTCTTGGGGCTAAGGCATGCTACCATAACATTGGCCGCAACCGGCAGGTGACGAAACGGCTTTACCACCTGGAAGGTCGATGCCATTCCCTTATTTACAATCTTTGCAGTCTTCTGCCCCGTAATGTCTTCGCCTTTCAATGTTACCTTGCCGGCGGTCGGTTTCAGTATATTCATCAAGAGACGAATCAATGTCGTCTTTCCTGCGCCGTTTGGACCTATCAAACCGACAACCTCGTTCCGATCGATGGTGAAACTTACGTCCTCTACGGCCCTGAGCCCGCCAAAGTCTTTGGTCAAATTTTCAACCTGAAGGAATGGTACAGTCATTTTTGAGCTTCTTCCTCCTCCCTTAAGTCCCTACGGGATACTTTCCCAATATCAGTCTTGGGAATTTCACCGACAAATTCGACGATCTTAGGAATCTTGTAAGAGGCCATTTTGTCCTTGCAGTATTCACGGATATCCTCTTCGGACAAATTACCGCGTGCGTCGCTTTCCAGGACCACAAAGGCTTTTACGTTCTGTCCTACCTTTATGTCCTTCACCCCGACGACCCCTACCTCCTTAATTTTTGGATGACTCTTTATTATCTCCTCCACCTCCCTCGCATAGACCCGCAGCCCCTTGTATTTTATGAGATCCCGTTTTCTGTCATAAATAAAGAAGTAGCCTTCTTCGTCCATGCTCGCCAGATCACCGGTCCTCCACCATGTCATGCCGTCTATGATGGCTTCAGAATCCTTTGTCGCCTGCGGATTTTTCCAGTACCCTTTCGTTACCAGCGGACCATGCACTACGAGTTCACCCAATTCGCCGATCGGGATAAATTCATCTTTGTCCTGATCGGCTATGGCAGCCAAAACACCGGGCATCGGGGTGCCGACAGAGCCGATCTTTACCTTCCCCAGAGGAACGCAATGGCTTAAACATACGAATTCGGTCATGCCATACACTTCGTGGAGTTTCGTGCCTGTCCTAACCTCCCAGTCCCTGGCAGTATATTCATTCAGTGCATCGCCCCCGCTAGTAATAATCTTAAATTTTTGCCAGTTTACCCTGTCAGTCTTCTCATAGTCCTTGAGTTTTTCATACAGAGATGGAGCGCTGATGAAGAACGTCGCCTTCTGGTTGGTAATGGTATAGAGCAGTTCATCAGGTTCGGGGGTTGTAAGTATTGATATTTTGTAGCCGCATAAGATCGAATAAAAGACGGCGTTGAATTGACCTCCGGCGTGATAGAACGGCATGAGGCCGATGATAGTTTCATTACCGTCTTCAAGAAACATATTTGCAGCTTTATATATCGCTACGGAGGCCATGACATTTCCGTGCGAGAGCATGACGCCTTTTGGCTGCCCGGTCGTCCCTCCCGTATATGGGAGTGTAATAAGATCTTCGGGACCTATGTCAACCTTGGGCGGGTTCGGGGGATATTTTTTTATCAAGTCCACCAATTTATGAAAACCTTCCCTGGCAAGTATTTCCGGGGCCGGCGCGGCCATCTTCTGATATACAGCGCTCAGGATGGTCTTGCCGACAAATTTTGTCAATTTAGGAAGGGACTCGGATATATTGGTTAAAATCACGTTTTTGAATTTGATGCCTGTTTTCTCTACGGCTTCATAAAGTATGTCCTGACAAACTATCGTCTCTACTCCCGCATCCTCCAACTGATGTTTGATCTCACTCGATACATAAACAGGACTTACTGCCGTTACGACAGCGCCCAATTTAAATGCCGCGTAGGACGCTATAATGTATTCGGGGGAGTTGAGCAATAATACTGCTATCCTGTCTCCTTTCTTGACGCCGAGATCTGCGAAGGCGGTTGCGAGCCTGTCCACCTTCTCCCTCAGTTCCTTGTACGATATTTTTCTGCCATAAAACATCAGCGCAGTTTTATCCTTCCACTTCTCGGTCGCTTGATTAAAAGCTTCCGTCACCGATATCTTTGGGACCTCAATCTCATGCGGAGCCGAAGGCAAATAGGAGCTAAGCCAAGGCCTGTTCAAATATACAGATTTCTGAGTCATTCTTATTCCTTTCCTTGATTTGCGTTTTCCTTTTTCGTCAGATACATCGGCGCCCGGCATGCCCTGCAGGTGCGCCTTGTAGCTGCATTTATGACTTTGCATCTTGTGCATTCCTGCTCAATTTTATCACGCACCCAGACTGTAATCCCTTCCGGCATGAAAAGCAGGGAAAGAATTAAGATTAGCGAAAGAAGGATGAACCGTACTTCCTCTCCATGGGGATAAAACCTGATGATTTCTGTGAGCGGGTATAAAATGAAAACTCCCGCAACGGGTCCATAGATCGTCCCCATGCCTCCGAAAATAGCCCATAGTACTACTTGAATGGAAAAGATAAGCTCCAGTGTGGAGGGTCCGGCAACTCTGATATAATGAGCATACAGGCCTCCGGCAATTCCTGCAAAAAAACCGCTTATCGCAAAAGCGAGCAACTTATATTTGATAGTATCTATCCCCGAGGCGCGCGCGGTCATCTCGTCTTCCCGAATCGCACGCAGAAGAAGCCCGGTCCTCAGGATCCTGCTTTTTGCATCGGTAAATTTAAACATGATGAAAATGGAACACATCACTATCGCAATAACGATGTAGTATGCAGTGACCTTGTCTTCCGCAAGACGACTTAACCCGTAAAGACCGGCCTCGCCGCCTGTAAAGTCTGAAAAATAAAATATGATCCCGGAAAGAATTATCGGAAAGGCAAGTGTTACGAGCCCCAGATATATGCCCCGGAGACGCAAAGCGGGCAGACCTACGATCAACCCTATCAAAGCGCCGACGCAGCTCCCGATGGGAATAGTTAGCCACACGGATAATTCAAAGTGCAAATCAAGCAAGGCGCTCGCGTAGGCGGCGACCCCGAAGAAAAGTGCGTGGCCGAGGCTTAACTGTCCGGTATATCCGCTCAAGGTGTCCCAACTCACGGCGTAAAGGGAAAATATTGCTGCAAAGGTGACAATGCGCAATATCGCCTCGTCAGCCGTAATGAGGGGAAAAAGAAGCAACGTTATGCCGAACAACAGCGCAATTACCCGCCCGGGAATAACGAGGACGGATTTACGAAACCACATCCACATCCATAGAATTCGTGTTATCACTTTATAATCTCTCTTCCTCGAATGCTACTCCAAACAAGCCTTCAGGTCTTATCAGGAGCACCAATACCATCGCGATTAAGGAAACTGCGCCTCTTAAGAAGCTTCCGTCAGGGACGAGAAAGACCACAAGGGTCTCTGCATATCCCAGAATGAATGCCGCGATGGCGCTCCCCTTGATGCTTCCGAGCCCGCCCAGCACAACCGCAGACAGCACGATAACAAGCGGGTTAGTCCACATTAAAGGGTTTACCATAATTGTAGGAGCCGTTACCGCACCTGCTACGCCTGCCAAGATTACCGATATGCCCATAACCTGCATGCTTGTCTTGGTTACATTGATTCCCATGACGTTTGCTATCTCACGATCCTGGTCCACCGCCCTTATCGACATGCCGAGTTTTGTCTTTGACAATAACAGCCATACCCCGACCAGCGTAGCGATGCTTGCTCCAGCCGTAAAGAAATGCTGATTCAGGATGCTGACCCCTCCGAGTTCGAAATATCCTTCTACAAAGGGAGGTATTCTCTGGTATTGCGCACCAAATGTTAACAGGATCGTTTCCTCAAACAACATTGCTATAGCCACTGAGATAATCATCACTGCTGTTTCGTGCACTTTGATCCTGTCAAAACACAGTTTATAGCAGACCACTCCCAAGAGGCCTGCGACAATAATGGATGCGATGGCGGCAAGGGGAAGCGGCACATCGAGGAATGTTATAGCGCCGAGTATGAGAAAAGCGGTGAGCATGTAAAAGGCGGTATGGGCCATGTTCATTATCTTCGCAACGCCGAAAATAAGGGAGAAGCCAATAGCAAGAATGGCATAAACCGCGCCTGAAACTAACCCGTTGATCAAGATCGATACAAACATAGATTCACCCCGTAGATTAAATGCGTGACTTCAGACTTTCCCCTTCCGGATAGCGAAATGTGAATCTTTCACACCTTTCTTCGACTCACGAGAAGACGCCGACAGGGGCCCGAAAAACCCTTAGCGGAACCTTCTCATCACAGATGGCGGTCCCATATTACGTACTTCTTGTACCTGCGAGCGCCGGGCCGTCGATCGTCTTTCCATTTGTTTCCCGCTTCTCCCGCAGCATCCCGTCCACAAAACCTTTGGCGCCCTCGGCAGAAGGCTGCTTCGGTTTTTTTGCCTCATGAATCATCTTCGGATAAATGATATTTTCTCTCACACACCTTTTGAGTTTCTCCAAATCGCCTTCAGCGAGAGCTATGATGATGGCTTCGTGCTGGGCAATACTTACCCGGGGTATGCCAAGCGAGACGTAGGCGTTGTACCGGAGAGCGAAGATGCCGTTTTTCAATCTTTCAAGATTGTCTGCGAGAAACCTGTTTTCAGTCATCGCATAGATGGCCTGGTGGAACTCCTCATTCTTCATCACCATGTCCTCAAGCACGCCGCTCTCGACGGCTCTGGAATATTCCTTATGAATCTTCCAGAGAAGGCCCAATTTGTCCGGAGTAATCTTCTTGATCAGGAGCTCCGCTGCCAGTAGCTCCAAACTCAACCGCACGCAGTAGAGATCCTCCAGCTCTTCATCGGTAATGTCTGCCACCCTCGCACCCTTATTCGGAGTGAACTCGACGAATCCGAGATGGACAAGCTCCTGAATGGCTTTGCGAATGGTGAAACGCTTCACATTGAATTTTTTTATCAGTTCTGACTCGACCAGGCGCTCCCGGGGTTTCAGCTCACCCGTCAGAATGGCCATGGCCATTCTCCTGCATGCATCATCCGAATTTATGACAGTCATGGCTTCACTCAAAATCGTGCACCCGAATTCTTAACCGCTCGATGCCTCGCATGCCCCTGAAGAAGGCTCTTCTTAGCGGGCTGTCCATCTGCCGGAGCTCAAAATGCTCCTTCACATTTTCTCTGGTATATTGATGGATTGTCTGCATTCAGAAAAGTCCTCCGTAGATGCAAGGAGCTTTATTGAAGCTCTCAGCAGCAAGCTGCGGAGAAGCTTCGATTCTTAGGGAACAGTATCATTCGTCATTCGCTCGCTTACCCCGCAGCAAGCTACGGGGAATGCGCTGGCTGTCGAATTCAAGAAAATTGCCAGTGATAATATCGATAATATTGTCAATAATGCGTTTCGTTGCCTACGTAGCACCGCTTTTTAGACTTGTCAAGGGAAAAGTCAGTGAACTTTATTCAATAAATTTAAATATCAATAATATCGATAATATTGTCAATAATATATGTCTCCCTGCTAATGCTCTCTTTTTTTGAGTTTGTGAGGGGGGCATGGTACAAAATTGTCGAAAAGCAGAATTGTCGAGTCTGGTGAGCAATCCATCTTCGGCGGTAGATTTAAAGCCACATTTTCAATGCAACGAATAGTGGTAGTCGTCGGGTGAATCTGCGGTATCTTTCCTCGAGGCAAAGACAGGTACCTAACGGAAACACTGCCAACTGGTCAGGACTAACTGCCCCACCGTTTGAAGAGATTATGTTCTATATGGAAGTAGTCAAAAATCTTCCCGATGGTATGGTTTATGAGATCCTCGATGGTCTTGGGTTGATGGTAAAAAGAGGGAACAGGCGGCAAAAGATGTGCTCCCATTTCGGCGGCCATAGTCATCAGTCTTAGATGCCCAATGTGAAGCGGCGTCTCCCTCACAACGAGCAATAATTTCCTTTTCTCTTTGAGGGTAACATCCGCGGCGCGGACAATCAAATTATCAGTGTAGGAATTGGCAATTCCAGAAAGGGTTTTGATGGTGCACGGAACCACCACCATGCCTTCCGTTATAAACGACCCGCTGGCCAAGGCGGCGCCTACGTCGACGTAACTGTAATTGTAATCGGCCATCTGTTTTATCTCGTCAGGATTCATGCCGGTCTCAATCTCGATATTACGACAACCGGACTCCGAAATAATCAGGTGTGTTTCATAGGGCGTTTCCCGCATGGCTCGCAGCATATGAATTCCGTAAATCACTCCGCTTGCCCCGGTAATTGCAATAATCATTCTTCTTGGCACAGGTATCATTTCTCCAATCTCCGCCTTCTCAGGAACGAGCTGTTAGCATATGCGCTTCGATCATCTGAGTAAGTATTTCCACATTGTTAAGGATCTGTTTAAGGTCTGATTCCTTCAGGTTGTCCCAGTGCATCCCCGCAGTGACCACCACGGGACGATCGGCAACAGCTGCCAGTCGTTCCGATACGGATTTGACGACGGTATCCTCTTTATGTCCAAGGATACTGAGGACTGAGGCAGTCGCGCTTCTCTTATCATGATCCTTGAGACTCTGCCGGGACTGGGCTAAAGCCACCGCACCGATATGGGGTTTCTCCCCTCCCCAAATGGCAACAACAAAATCTTGACCTACTTTCACGACTGAGGCGCTCAGATCAAATGTCCCTGCGTGCGTCTTTAAGATTATGGGCTCTTCATTCATAGTCCATCTCAGGATATTTCTATTACGTGTGGGAATTATAGGAGAGTGAGTTCCGCTATGTCAAGAAAATATGAATTCAACACACAGGTGTTGTGCGGTCCGGCAGGATGGAACAGTGTCGGGAGGAGATTTTTGGGGGCGCTGTTTGGTGGATACGTTCCCGTCTGCGATAGCAATCCAATCCCCGGGTAGATTCACAGGACCGAAGTTACGCTCACTCAATGCGGAATCACGGCCTGCAAGACCCAAAGCGCCACCATGCCTACTCCGATCGTCAAGAGAACGTTCCTGGTGCGCCAGGCAACAGCGGCGGCCAGCGCTCCCGCCAGCAGCCGGAGATTTCCGAAGGAGAGATCGAGTGTGCCTTTGGGCATCAGCAGTTCCGGAAAAATAATCGCAGACAGCACTGCCGGAGGCACGAGACACAATGCCCATTGAACAACAGACGGCAGATTCACACGTCCGATCAGCCCGATCATCGACAGGCGAATCGCGTAGGTGACCACGCCCATGCAGATGAGGAGCAGCCATACATTCATCGGCTGTCCTCCCGCTCGCGACGGCGGCCTGTTGACAGCAGTCGCGCCTCTACCCAAAGACCAACTGCCATGCCGCTAATGGCCGCAACTATCAACCCGAGCTTGTAGGGCAGGCCAAAAGCCAAGACGGCGATGACGCCGGCGGAAAGCGCCGCCGCCACGCTCGGGCGGTCGCGCAGCGCCGGTACGACGAGGGCGATGAACGTGAGGGCTATAGTGAAATCAAGGGACCAACTGGAGGGAACCTGAGCGCCGAGGAAGATCCCTGCCGCGGTGCTGACCTGCCAAGTGGTCCACATCGCCAAGCCCGCCCCCAAGAGATACCAGTGCCTGTTGACGGATTTCACGGCTGAGGCCGATTCCTGATTGTAGCGCGTGATGGTGACGGCGTAGGCTTCGTCGGTGAGGAGATAGGCGAGCAGCCACTTCCACCTGCGGCTCAGCTGTGCGAGATAAGGGGCAATGGAGGCGCTGTACAGTATGTGCCGCAGATTCACGATGAACGTCGTAAAGACGATGACCATGCCCGGCGCGCCTGCGTGGATGAGCTGCACGCCCACGAACTGTGCCGAACCGGCGAAGACAATGGACGACATCGCCATGGCCGCGCCGACGCTCAGTCCGGCGCTCACGGCCAGCACCCCGTAAATCATGCCGAACGGAACGACACCCAATAAGATCGGCAGCTCGGCCCTGACGCCTGCGACGAATTCGGAGCGCGGCGATCGCTTCAAATCATGATTTGTATCCACTACAGCCAACCCAAACAGCGTATTGAATGTTAGAAGTATCTATAGTCCCGCCCACAGGGCCACATGGTAGGCGATGATGCCGCTGGAAAAAGATACAATCAGCATCGCGAGCAGGGAGGACGCAAACCATTTCGCACTTCCCATTTCTTTCTTCATCACCGTCAAAGTGGCAACGCAGGGAATAAAAAGCATGAGAACAACCAGGAAAGCCAGCGCCGAGGCGTGGCTCACGACATTCGGCAGGACCTTGAGCAGCCCCTGCTCGCCTACGCCGTAAAGGACTCCGAGGGTGGCAATTGCATTCTCCTTCGCCACAAAGCTCGTAATCAGGGCTGTCAGCATCTTCCAGTCGAGTCCCATCGGCTTCCCCACGGGCTCCAGGAGACGGCCGAACCACGCGAGAACGCTGCCCTCCGTATTGCCGCCCGGAAAATAGGAGAGAACCCATATGACGACGGAAACCGTTAGTATCACGGTGCCCGCCTTCTTCACAAATGCTACGGTCCTCGCCCACACAACGATTCCGATCGTCTTGGGATCGGGTTTATGATAGAGCGGCAGTTCCATGATGAAAGGCATGGGCTCGTCCTTCAAAATAAATCTATCTATGACCATGCCGATGACGCCCAGTACAAGTATATTCATCGTCAGTAACGCCCAGGAAACAAGGGCTGCCTTGTCTGCAAATAGAGCGGCAGAGACAAACGTCAGGACGGCAAGCCGCGCCGTACAGGGGACGAAGGGAATAAGAAATATCGTGAGCAAGCGCTCTCTTTTGGACTCCACAATCCTCGTGCCCAGTACAGACGGCACATTACACCCGAAACCCAAACACATGGGAATAAAACTCTTCCCGTGAAGACCCACAAGATGCATGAATCTGTCCATTACAAAAGCCGCCCTGGCCATGTATCCAACGTCTTCCAAAAAAGCCATGACCGCAAAAAATATCAGCAATATGGGGAGCAAGGTCAATACCGACCCCACACCTCCGATAACGCCGTCGATTACGATTCCCCTGATCCAGGGATCGGAAGAGACGATTGCCGCATCCACCCACCGCGCGAGGGCAGCGACCGTCCATTCAACCTGCTTTTGCAGGGGGAACCCTATCTTGTATGTCGCCATGAAGACGCCTGCAAAAACTGCAAAGAGAATAGGAATGCCGAGGATGGGGCGGGTGAGAATGTGATCGATCCTGTCGGTCATTACGACCTCTCCCATTTTGAATCTCGAAACGGCGGCCCTGGTAACCTCTTCGATCCAGTCGTACCTGCCGCCGACCACGGCGTGGAGGGAGTCTTCATGCTTGATGAGAAGCGTTTGTATCCCGTTCCACACATCCGCGGGCACAAGTCCCTCCATCAACTTTGATATTTCCGGATCGCCTTCCATGAGTTTCGTAGCAGTCCAGCGGACGGTGAACGGAAGCGGCACATATTCTTTGATGAGATCCATGAGGCTATCAAAAATCGCCCTGTGATCCGGGGAAACATCGGGTATCCTCGGCTTGTAATGCAGTTCCCCCGCTGCCGCAGCGATGACAGTGGATACGAGCTCCTTGATTCCCCTGTTTTTTGTAGCAACCATCGGTACAACGGGTATCCCCAGAGATTCCTGCAAGGCCTTCACATCAACATGGATCCCCTGAGTTTCAGCAACATCGATCATATTGACGGCCACAACGATGGGCGGTCCTAAGAGCAGCAACTCCGATAAGAGATAGAGGCTTCTTTCGAGAGCAGATGCATTCACGAGATGGACAATAACATCGGGATTTGCACTGATGATAAAATCCCGTGCAACCCTCTCCTCTTCGGAAAAGGCGGTTAGGCTGTAGGTGCCCGGCAGGTCGATAATCTGAAGTTCCACGTCATCCGAACAATGGGCGCCTTCTTTCTTCTCTACCGTTTTTCCCGGCCAGTTGCCGACATGCTGCGATAAACCGGTAAGGATATTGAATACAGTGGATTTCCCCACATTGGGCTGACCGGCAAGTGCAACAAGAAGTTTCTTCTCAACCCTCTTCTGCTCTCCCTCATCCCGCACTGCCGCAACCTTGAATACCAGTATCTTCGATGCCTCACCACCTCCCAGGGCCACCCTCGTATCCGCTACCTGGACAATAATCAGCCCGCCGCTCTTGCGGAGGACCTTGAGCTTGGCGTTAGACACAATGCCCATGCCTGCGAGTCTGCTTGTGAGCGCGCCCCCTCCGGAGATGGCTTGAATAATGCCCTCTTCGCCTACGCCCATCGATGTAACCGGTATCAATTCGGTGCTCATATGCCTATTTCATTAACCAAAATTATACGTGCCCGCTTATACCAAAATTATGCCGGAAAATACACAAAAAGAAGCTGTTGCCCGATTCCCTGTACAAGGAAGTACAAGATGATCGCAAGACACAGGCTCTCCGGATTCACGTATCTCATTATTTCTAAATATCCAATGTATGCCCGTTATCTTTTAACCAGATTCTCTGTTTCTTATAATCGGTAATTGTATTCCCTACAATATCCCAGAAACGTCCCGAATGATTCTTTTCCTGCACGTGGGCTAATTCATGTACGACCAGGTAATCAATGACGGAACGCGGCGCCATTATGAGCCGCCAGCTGAAATGCAGGTGATTATCCTGAGAACAGGAACCCCAGCGGCAGCGGGCGTTGCTTATCTTGACGCCTTTGGGAATAAGCTTGAGGGCCTGGCTGAAATGATCGACTCTTTCCCCGATATATTCCTGCGCGCTTTTCCTGTACCAGTCGACAAAGAGCTCCTTTCCCTGAAGGGCGCTATCTTCGGCAAGGACAAATTGGCCGCAAAGGAAATCCAGTTTATCGCATCCGAGAGCTGCAGCCCCGATCTTCAACGGATAGGGTTCCCCCAGGAAGAAAAATATTTCACCTTTTACATAGTTCTTTATCCGGATTTTTTTTTGCCTTTCCCCGCTCTCCCTGATCTTTTTCCGTAGCCAGCTTTGTTTCTCTCTGACGAATCTATCTATTTCCGGAATCGGGGTTCGATGCGGGGCATAGACGACTGCAGCCCCGTTTGCTTTCACGTGCAACGAAATCGTCCGCTTTCTTTTTCTGCTTCTCACGACTTCGTAATTGAAGCCCTCCGCAGTGAACTGCGGAGAATCTCCGATCCTTAAGGAATAACGATGTTCCATATTCGCTCGCTTACCCCGCAGCAAGCCACGGGGATGTGCTCGCTGCCGGATTCAGTTCCATTTCTTTGCATCCCATGATGTGCAAGGTAAATATACTATTTATTATGCGCGGAAAATAGAGTATTATAAACAGTATGGCAAGTAAATAAAAGAGAGAGTCTCTCCATGAAACTGACTCAGTTATCATATGTTGTTATTTTCTTTATTGGCGCATCTTTCCTGGGAGCAACTTCCGTTTGCGCACAGGCAGGAAAAGAGCAGTGGATTTTTGTGGGTTTTACCAAGTACAGAGATGCACTTTATATCGAGAAGAAAAGCGTTTCCTATCCGTCCCCTGATATTGCCCGGGTCTGGTCTATGATTGCCCCGTCTGAAAAGAGTAAATATCGTCAGGAAATAAAAGGAGAGTTAAAGAAGTTAAAAAAATCGGCAAAGGGATTGAAGTACGCTGAGATACTGAATGAAATTGACTGCAGAGGAAGCAAGATCAGGTTCCTGCAGATTCTTTATCTCAATGCACAGGGATCTATAATCCACGCTGCTGCCTCAGCAGATTACGAATGGAAAATAATTTATTCCGGGAGTCTCTGGCAAAAGATACAAAGCACAGCCTGTAAAAACTGACTCCTCCCTCAAAAAAACAAACCGGGCACCATTGAGATGCTCGGTTGTTTTTTTGTAAGGTCTTAATAAAGATATTACTACTTGTGCGCTGGCGCTGCAGGAGCTGGTGCTCCAGGTGCTCCAGGTGCTCCGGGCGCTCCGGGTGCTCCGGGTGCTCCGGGTGCCCCAGGTGCTCCAGGTGCTCCAGGTGCTGCCGGTGCTCCAGGTGCTGCCGGCGCTGCTGCTTCTTTCTTCGCGGGCTCTGCCGCTTTCTTTTCGGGTGCGGACGGACAGCCGACTAATACAAGCGTAAATGCTATTAACATCAGCACCGAAAGCATGAAAGCAAACACCTTCTTCATCAACGTAGTACCTCCTTTCAAAATTTTTCAGACGCTGGGTGCTAAACCCATTTCTTTAGGGTCGAAACATACTCCCTTTTTTTTCCTTGTCAAGATAAATCTGCCTAATATTTCCTAAAATTTTGTGGCGCCTGTCTTGCCAAATCGGCGGGTATTTCCTGGACAGCAGCATATGCAGGCAACAATTGTCGCCATCTACTGATTACCTCTGCCTAAGGCTTGTTTTCATCTCATGATTTGCTGCTGAAACCGTCAAACTCGGCCGTAGTCGTCCTCTGCCCGTTCGATGTCGTCCTCCCCGAAATAATCTCCGCCCTGCACTTCAATGAAAATAACATTCTCCTCTCCGCTGTTCATGATCCTATGCCATGCGCCCTGGGGAATATCCACAGCCTGGCCGCGCTCCAGATGGACTTGAAGTTCGTCGATGGTCACGACGGCGCTGCCCTGGACGATATACCAGTGTTCCCTTCTGCGAAGGTGCCTCTGGAGACTCAGACGCTGCTTCGGGAAGACGACAATGCGTTTCACTTTATGGTCCGGCTCATCGGCAAGCACACAGAAATAACCCCACGGCCGGTGCTCTTCAGATTTTGGGGCAACCATATGCGTTGGCTAATTCTCCCGAAAAGAGATTTGGAAAGGGCTGCGGAAAAAATCACCTGTCTCACGTAAACTGGCGCGCCCACCAGGAGTCGAACCTGGGGCCTTTGGATTCGTAGTCCAACGCTCTATCCAGCTGAGCTATGGGCGCTCCGTAAAATCATGGCGGAGAGAGGGGGATTCGAACCCCCGGTACACCTTTTAAGGGCATACATTCGCTTAGCAGGCGAACCCATTCGGCCTCTCTGGCATCTCTCCATGTGCAGCCGATCTATTATCTCTTACGTGTCCCGTGAACCCCAATTACTGAATAGGGCAGGGATTTTATTTCTATTCTGGCGGAGGGAACAGGATTCGAACCTGTGAACCTTTCGGTTAACGGTTTTCAAGACCGCCGCCATCGACCACTCGGCCATCCCTCCGTGACGACACTGATTTCAGAACCGGAATTTATATTAGACCCGAGCGGTAATCCTGTCAATTCCTTTCATGTAAGGCCTGAGCGCCTCAGGAATAATGACGCTCCCGTCGGCCTGCTGGAAATTTTCCAGAACAGCCACAACGGTCCTTCCGACAGCGAGCCCGGAACCATTGAGGGTATGAACAAACTCCACCTTGCCGCTGTCTTCCCGCCTGAATCGAATGGACGCTCTGCGCGACTGGAAATCCTCGAAGTTACTGCAGGACGATATCTCCCTGTAGGAATCCTGCCCGGGAAGCCAGACCTCAACATCATAGGTCTTGGCGGAAGAAAACCCCAAATCCGCTGTACAGAGGCTTACCGTCCGGAAATGGATGTTCAGCCTTTTCAGTATCTCTTCAGCATTGAGGGTCAGCTTTTCCAGCTCATCGTAGGATGTTTCCGGTGTGGTAAATTTGACCATTTCCACTTTGTTGAATTGGTGCTGCCTTATGAGTCCTCGCGTATCCTTTCCGTATGAACCGGCCTCGGAGCGAAAACACGGCGAATATGCGACATACAAAGTTGGAAGATCACGCTCATCCAGAATCTCGTCACGGTGGATGTTGGTTACCGGCACTTCTGCCGTGGGAATGAGGTAATAGTCAAATTTCTCGATCTTGAAAAGGTCCTCGGCAAATTTCGGGAGTTGTCCGGTCCCCGTCATGCTTTCACTGTTCACCATGAAGGGCGTCAGGACCTCTGTGTAGCCGTGTTCCGACGTATGCAGGTCAAGCATAAAATTTATGAGGGCACGCTCCAGCATGGCTCCCCATGCCCGGTACAGGGTAAACCGCGCCCCTGTAATCTTTGCACCCCTTGCAAAATCGAGGATGTTCAGATCCTCACCAATTTCCCAGTGCGGTTTCGGCGTGAACGCAAGCTGCGGCTTTTCCCCCCACACGCGGATTACCGGATTATCCTCCGAACCCGTTCCGTACACGACGGACTCATGAGGCACATTGGGAATAATCATCAGAATATTGCCCAGGGCTTCCTCTATTTTCTTTAGAGACTCGTCCAGTATTTTAATACGATTGGAGACATCGCTCATCTTGGCAATAAGCGAGGACGCGTCTTCTTTTTTCTTCTTCTTCTCTCCTATCTCCTTGGAGGCGATATTCCGCTCGTTCCGCAGGGTTTCCACTTCCTGAAGAACTCTGCGTCTCTCTTCATCCAGAGCGGCGAAGGTTTCGAGATTGATTTCCTGACCTCTCTCGAGCATTTTCTTTCTGACAAAATCAATATTCTGTCTCAGAAATTTTATATCCAGCATAATCTGACCTTCCTTTAAGATTACCCCGTCAAAAAGAAATTTCCCCTATCACTTCAGGCCCCGGCAGTCAATACCTTTTATCCGGCCATCAGTTTCATCTTTCTGTTTTTATTTGTATTTAGCCCGTCATCCTCCTCTTGACAACATCAATAATCATCGTCATTTCCGAGCACTTAGTTAAGCAGGCAGTGATGAAGAATGCGGCCATCCCTGCAAAGACACAGATCATGAGGTACAATAATCTCTCGTTAAACGGCCCCTCATCACTCCAGGGCAGGAAAGTTCCTATGAGGATGATAACCACGCACATTGCGAACGACGACACAAATATATTGAAGACGGACTTATAAAACTCCTGATCCAAGAAAACCCCTATCCTTCTCTTAAGAACAACTGTCAGCATGATGACATTTACAGTCGTGGCGATGGACGTTGCAAGTGCAAGCCCGCTATGCTTTAGAGGATACATGAGAGTAATACTGCATATAACATTAACAATGAATGCGACAATTCCCGCTTTCATCGGTGTTTTTGAATCCTGAAGTGAATAAAAAGCCGACACAATAACCCTGATCACCGAAAAGGCCCACAAGCCGAGGGCGTAGCACAAGAGGGCTTGCGCTGTTAGAAGGGCTGACTGGATATCAAACGCGCCTCTCTGGAAAAGCACCGAGATTATCGGCACCCGGAGCACTATGAGTGCGACAGTTGCCGGTATCGTGACAAAGAGTATCAGTCTCAGGGAAAAATTTATTGTTCCCTTTAATTCATGAAAGTCGCCTTTTGCCACCTGCTCCGAAAAACTGGGAAGCGCAGCAGTTCCTATAGCAATTGCAAATACGCCGAGGGGAAGCTCCACGATCCGGTCGGCGTAATAGAGATAGGAGACGCTGCCGGAAGGGAGGAGAGAGGCCAGTATTGTGGAGATGAAAATATTGATCTGATAGATCGACGCACCAAAAACTGCGGGAAGCATGAGTATCCCGATTTTTTTAAGGCCAGGATGCCTGAAGTTGAAGTCCAGCTTGAGCTTTAATCCGAATTTAGCAAGAAAAGGCCACTGCATGGCGAGCTGCAAAACTCCTCCTATCATGACTCCCACGGCAAGAGCCGTGATCGGTTCCGCGAAAAAGTCCATGAGCAAGAGCACCGCCATGATCATGCAGATGTTGAGGATGATGGGTGAAAGGGCGGGGGCGGCGAAGTGGCGCAGGGAATTGAGGATGCCCATGCACAGCGCCACCAGAGCGATGAAGAAGATGTAGGGGAACATCAGACGATTGAGAAAAACCGTCAGGTGATAGTGGGCAGAGTGATCAATGTACCATCCGGGCGCCATGATCGTCACGATAAGCGGCGAAAAAATAATGCCTGCAATAGATACAATGACGAGGATGATCGAAAGCGCCGTAAATGCGACATCGGCCAGTTCATAGGCCTCGGCCTTCGTCTTTTTTTTCAGGTATTCAGTAAAGACAGGCACGAAGGATACAGTCAGCGATCCTTCGCCGAGCAGACGCCTGAGCATGTTGGGAATCCGGAAGGCAACAAAAAAGGCGTCCGTTGTGAGACCGGCGCCAAAAAAAGCTGCGACGACCATATCCCGGAGAAAGCCGGATATGCGGGAAAGCATCGTCGCCAGACCGACCACCCCTGCTGCCCGGGCGACTCTTCTATTTTCCGTGCCTGTTATTCGACCTTCTTCCATATTGTGAGCTGACAAAAAGCAGTGCGAGTAAATGTCACGTACGGCGGCTTGTGCGAGTTAGACAAAACTATTCGTGAGCACCGCCATTCTGGCAGGCGACTCCTCATGGAATTAAAGCCTCGATGTCTTTTTTTCTGATGCCTTCTATGGCAATAGTTTTATTCTTTGATTTGCTGCCGCCTACGATTACCACCTGTTTTTTCCTGATCCCCAGGATATCGGATAGGAACCTGATGCATTCCTTGTTAGCCTGCCCCTCCACAGGCGGCGCCGCTATTCTAAGCTTCAGAGCATCGCCATGGACACCGGCAACCTCGCTTTTGGCAGACCGCGGCACGACATGAACCTGGAGGATTACCCCATCCGCCGTTTCCTTGATGTTAACCATATCAGACCAGAGATGCGTTTGCATGGATCGTCACTTCAAGTTCACCGCCAATTCAATCATGCTCTTGATGAGGAATTCATCCAAGAAATAAATTGCCAGAATAACGACTATCGGCGATACGTCAATAGCCATACGTCCGAAAGGCAGCCATCTACGCACCTGTGCCAGGACCGGTTCCGTCGCGCGATACAAGAACTGCACGATCTGGTTGTGCGGATCGGGGTTCACCCAGGAGAGGATGGCCCTGGCAATGATAATCCACATATAGATGTTAAGCACGATGTGGATAATTTTTGCCACCGCGATGATAAAGTTTCCCAGTACAAACATATGAACCCCTCCTGACAACAAAGATTCTTAGTTTCTTTATCGTCTCTCCATATCAGGTAATGCTTAGAGCGAATGATTTGAGAGCTCCGTTGAAGGCCTCCGCATTTTCCAGCATCGCCATATGACCGGCATTTTCAATCAGCGTCAACTGCGCACAGGGAATGTTATCCTTCAGGAATTGCGACAGCGCAGGAGGCGTCATCTTGTCATCGGCGCCGCACATAACGAAGGTCGGCTTTCCGATACTCGCGATCTCGCCGACAATGTCGAGTCTGTCGCAGGCGAAAAGATCGCCGTACAATGTTTCAGGATTACAGCGCGAGAGACCCTCAATAACGGTTCGGGACAGGCGTTCTCTATTTTCCCTGGTAACGGAAAATTTGGCGGCCAAAGCGATAACGGAAGCGGGATCCGTTTTCAGGCCTTCGAGAATCATCGCATTCACGGGCATTCTGGCTCCACCGCCCACGGGAACAATGGCGGAGAGCATCCCTCCATATTTTATCGCAAATACCAGGCTTATAGCCGCACCGAGGGAATGGCCGATCAGAACAGGTTTCTCCAAGGCAATGACGCCGATGAACTTTTTTATCCATTCAACATACTGCGATACATCCTGTTCACCCCGGCCGTGAGACTGTCCATGACCGGGCAGGTCAACTACCGCAATGTTAAACTCGTCCTTCATTCTCGTATACTGTTCTATCCAGATCCTATGGTCCCCGCCCGACCCGTGAACAAAGAAGAGTGTCTTTTTCTCCTGAGAAAAGTTCTTGCTGCTCACCCAGCAGGCTGTCTTCGCACCGTTGATTTCATGAAATATTACCATTCTACATATCTTCCTTCTGACAAGAGAGAGCGGCGGGCGAAAGGCCCTGCCAGGAGAACGACGGAACAGGTTCTCCGTCTGTCTTCCGCATCAACAACCGAGAATTAAAGTGATGTTACAACTCCACCCCTGCATATAAAGAGGTATCCAGTGCCTATCATATATCGTGCATCTTGTACAAATAAAGATTGATAATATTGTAAAAATTCGTAAACTGGAGCAAATTACTTACGGCCCATAAGAGGGTAAACACGGGGGGAAGAAAATGTTGAAAGGAAAAAAGATCAGCTTTATCGGGGGAGGCAAAATGGGCAGCGCCCTTATTAAAGGCATCCTGGCCCGCAATCTCATAGCTCCGGGCAAGGTCACCGTAGCCGATGTGGTAGAAGGACAACTCGAAGAGCTCAGAAAGACGTACGGCGTCCTTACGACCAAAGACAATAAGAAGGCCGTCAGGGATGCAGACATCATCATCCTCGCTGTAAAACCACAGAACATGGCGGAAGTGCTGGAAGGTATATCAGCCGGCATCGATACGGACAAGCTTATCATCACCATCGCCGCTGGTATTTCTACAGGGTTTATCGAGGAATACCTCAAGAAGGGTGCTCGCGTCATGAGGGTCATGCCGAATACCCCCGCGTTGATCGGTGAAGGGGCTGCCGCAATCGCGAGAGGCTCACTTGCGACTGACAAGGATTTCGCTTTCACTCTTCACATCTTTGAAGCTGTCGGGATTGCCGTTGCCGTTAAAGAAGAACTCATGGATGCGGTAACCGGTTTGAGCGGGAGCGGACCTGCGTATGCATTTGTAATAATCGACGCGCTTGCCGATGCCGGCGTCAACATGGGGCTTACGAGAGAGATTGCCCTGAAACTTGCGGCACAGACCCTTCTCGGCGCGGCCAAACTTTGCCTTATCGGGGATAAACACCCCGCAGCGCTCAAGGACATGGTCACCTCTCCCGGAGGGACGACCATAGCCGGCCTGCAGGCCATAGAAGAGGGGAAGCTGAGGGCTACCATGATGGCGGCCGTTGAAGCTGCCACGCTCAGAGCCAAGGAACTCGGCAGGAAAAAATAATTCTACTCCTCGATTTGTTCAAACACCTTGCGGAGTCTTGTTAAAAGGTCCTGTCCTTCTCCGCTTGTTCCACCGGACTGCGCCGGCGGAGTAACTGCGCTGTCCTGGGCCTGTTCTATTTTCCTGTAGGTCGTCGTATTGGCGCTTTGCTCAGCCGGAGGTCGGGATACGGGTTCAACGGATTTATCGTCCGTTTTCTTTCTCTTGCGTCTTGGTCTCCATCTTGACTTCTTCTTGGCAGGCTTGGGACTTGCCTCTGCTCCTTCGCTGCTCTCCTGCGGAAGGGAGCTCACTTCGTCCTGTGTTAATACTTCGACAGCGGGTTCGGTGCGCCCATTTTCCTGTTTATCAGACATCTCAACAGGACGGCTTTCCTCCTCCTGAGAAGCTTCCTCAATTACCTCTCTGGCTACGGTTTCGATCTTCAATTCGTCCCACGGCGTGTCAGGGTTCCCGGAAATGTGAATAGACACGTTATACGTGCTTTCAAGTTTACTGATCTCGCTTCTCTTCCTGTTCAGAAGATAATCGGCTATCTCGTATGGCAGCTTCACTTTGAGAGCGGAGTAATCCCCCTTTACCGCCTGTGATTCAATTTTCCGGAAGGCGCCGAGGGCCGTGTATTCCAAAGATGGCCTGACACCGCGTCCCTTACAGTAAGGGCAGACGTTATAGCTGATTTCCTGTATGGTCGACTGCTTCTTCTGTCTGGAAAGTTCAAGGATTCCGAACTTGGATATGCGCGACATCTGTATCCTTGCCCTGTCGATATTGAGGGCCTTTTTGAAGGTCTTCTCCACTTCGGCTTCGTGTTTTCGGTCACGCATATCGATGAAGTCGATTACAAGCAATCCGCCCAGGTCTCGCAGGCGCAGCTGCCTGGCAATCTCCTCTGCCGCTTCCATGTTGGTCTTGAAGGCCGTTTCTTCCACGTTCCTCTTGTTTGATGCCCGCCCCGAATTGACATCTATGGTAGTCATGGCTTCCGTCGGATTTATTATTATATAACCGCCGGATTTCAACTCCACCCTGTCCTGGTAAATAACGCGAATCTGCTCCTCAAGCCGATTCTTATCAAAGAGCGGTGTCTTGTCCTTATAGAGCTTGATGAGTTTTACGGTCCTCGGGACGACTGCTTTGGAGTATTCCCTCATCTTTCTGTACGTCTCCACATCGTCTACGAGGATCTCTTCTATTTCCGATGTGTAATAGTCGCGGAGAGAGCACACACCGAAATTACTTTCCTGATAGATGAGTGACTGCGCAGGGGCGCTCTTTGCCCTCTTTTGAATCTCCTTCCACAGCCGGGACAGCATTTGATAATCCCGGGAAAGCTCCTGCTTTGTTCTGTGCATGCCTGCCGTACGGATTATAAAACCAAGGCCTTCATCAATTTTTATTTGCTCCATTAATGTCTTCAGTCGCTTCCGGTCTTCCTCATCCTCTATTTTCCGGGAAATGCCGCTGCTTTCCTTATTCGGCAGGAGAACCAAATATCTTCCGGGCAATGATATGTAGGCCGTAAGAAGCGCCCCTTTACGTTCGCTTTCTTCTCTCACTATCTGAACCAGCACCTCCTGACCCGCCTTCAGAAAAGGTCTCTGACTCGATGTGCCGCCTTCTTTTCCCGTCTGCTCTGTGAAATACTCGGGACTGACGTCGTGCAACGGCAGAAATCCATCCCTCCTGCCCCCGTAATTTACAAAAGCCGCCTGGAGACCGCGCTCCACTTTCATCACGGCGCCTTTGTAGATATTGCCGGTTATGGGTTCCTTGTCCGCCATCTGGATGTTGTATTCGATGAGTTTCCCCCCGTCCACAATGGCCAGCCGCTTCTGTTCCGGATGAACAGCATTAATTAACATCACTCTTTTCATAAATATCCTTGTTCTTTAAATCTCAGCCTCGCAAATATGTGCAGGGGCTGCGCTGCGGCCAACTCCAGGCCGCTATTTATATTTTTACGAGATAATCATCGGACAAGAGTGGATACATCACCCTTCCCCTCCCTGACTATCTCAATCGTGTCATCAACAAGACTGATAATACTCGACGGCTCGGAAACCAGAATGCCTCCATCTATTATCATGTCCACGGTATGACCGAATTTATCCTTGATCTCAACCGGATTACTGAGCACCTCGCCGTCCTCGGTCGACACACTCGTACTGATAATGGGCTGCCCCAGCTCCCTGACCAAGCACAGGCAGATCTCATTATCCGGCACCCTGATCCCTGTCGCCAGTCTCTTCGGCAGGATGGTCTTCGGGACCAGCCGGGACGCCTCGAGGATAAATGTATATGGTCCCGGCAGGAGGCGTTTCATGGTCTTATAGGCAAAATCCGAAACGCGGGCGTAACGGCTGATGTCCTTGAGGTCTGCACAGACAAAACTCAACGGCCGTTTCCTGCTCCTCCTTTTTATCTCGTAAATCCTGTCAATGCCCTTCTTATTGGAAAGGGCGCAACCCAACCCATAGACAGTATCCGTAGGGTAGATGATGACACCCCCGTCCTGCAGGACATCAACAGCCTTCTTGATCAGCCGCATCTGCGGATTTTGACTGTTAATGGATAGATACATATATTTCATTGTATTCTGATGCTATTAAATTCCCCTTATTTATAACCTTAGTTATTTACCAGAAATGGGCATTAATATCAATGAACTTATTGAATCTATTTTAAAACGCTTCCCTTCCTGTTTTCTTCATCTTTGCTCAATTTATACTGGATACTGTCCACGAGGGCAAGCCAGCTTGCCTCGATGATGTTTGTGGATACACCCATAGTACTCCATATATCCGCACCGTCGGTTGAATCTATAAACACCGTAACCTTGGCCGCCGTTCCTTCGCAGCCCTCGAGAATCCGCACTTTGAAATCAACGAGATGCATCGCGTTGATCTGGGGATAAAATTTTATCAATGCCTTTCTCAGGGCGTTATCCAGGGCATTTACCGGGCCATTGCCCTCTGCGGCGGTCAATTCTTCCTCACCGCCCACCGATATCTTGATCGTAGCCTGTGATACGGATGGATTATTTCCTGTTTTTGCATTTATCACCTGAAAGCTCTCCAGAATAAACGGATCCCTGAATTCACCTTTTATTTTCTTCATCAATACGGAAAGGGAACCGTCGGCTGTGTCAAAACGATACCCCTGATCTTCCATAGTCTTTACCTGTTGAACAATATTTCTGCTGACAGAGGATTCCTCACCCAGGTCGATGCCAAGCTCCTTTGCCTTGTATGCAATATTGCTTTTACCCGAGAGGTCCGAAACCAGCACCCGCTGCTGATTTCCCACAAGCTCCGGTCTGATGTGTTCATATGCCGCCGGATTCTTTAATACCGCATCAACGTGGACGCCGCCTTTATGGGCAAACGCACTCCTGCCTGCGAACGGCCTGGAATTGAGGGGGGGAATGTTAGCAACGTCGCTCACGTAATTAGAGAGGTGTGTCAATTGCCTTATGGACGCATCGGGCAGACATCTCTTATTCATTTTCAACTGGAGATTCCCTATTATGGAGATCAGGTCGGCGTTTCCGCACCTTTCTCCATATCCGTTGATCGTTCCATGAACCATTCTTACACCTTGCTGGACTGCCGCGAGCGAGTTTGCCACGGCGAGGCCGCAATCATTATGTACATGAATACCGAGGAGATGGCGAGGCACGGAAGGGACGATCTCATTAATGATCTTAATCAGATCACCGGACATCGTCCCCCCATTGGTATCGCAGAGCACGATCATGTCGGCCCCCGCGGAAAGGGCAGTCTCTATCACCCGGCGCGCACAAGCGGGATTATTCTTATATCCGTCGAAGAAATGTTCCGCATCGAAGATGACTTCCTTCCCTTTTGATTTCACGAATTCAATGGAATCACGAATCATTTCTAAATTTTCATCGAGGGATACATTGAGGATGTCTGAGAGATGAAGGTCCCAGCTCTTGCCGAAAATGGCTACTGCAGGAGTTTCCGCCTCTAAGAGAGCCATTATATTGGGGCAAGTCGCAGCTTTCATATGCGGCTTTCTGGTGCTGCCGAATGCGGTGAGGCGCGCATGCTTGAATGACACGCCCTTGGCCATCTCAAAGAAACGCATATCTTTCGGATTTGATCCCGGCCACCCGCCTTCAATGTAGTGAAAGCCAAGCTCATCAAGGCGTTCAGCGATGCGTAACTTTTCTTCCGCCGAAAAATTTACCTGCTCGCCCTGAGCCCCGTCTCTCAATGTCGTGTCGTAAATCAAAACATCAGACGAATCCATAACTCTCTCCTCTTCCAAAAAAAAACCGCTACCAGATAACCTGATAACGGATTCTTGCTGCTCTATTGTTTTTATCGAAACACTACACCACTACCAGGCTTCCTATGTAATGAGCCTAATTATGCCTTCAATACTAATCGGCCTGATGGTGTACGTGCTTCGCATAATGAATAACTGTATCCTTTTGCGTTTGAACAATTCACTTGTGATATTTATAAGATATATATTCCGATTTGTCAACAGAAAAAAGTCTTCATACTTTTCCAAGAAGTGGCAATGAAGAAATGCACAGGAGTTAATCCCCAAATAATAAGATTTGACGTCATTTCCACTGTGGTATACGTAAGCGCTTATACTTCTTGAAGGAGACAACCCATGAACGGCACCGACGAGAAAGAGCCAGAAATCAGGATAGACGAGGACAATCTCTACCATGAGGAGACCTTCACCGATCTGAAGGTCGGGTGGATACGGAGGCTCACTCCTGTGACGCCCGACGGCAACAGAGACAAAAAGCGCGAATCACATTTCATCGGACAGACACAACTGGTCACACCCCAGGGCCCCATACCGATTCAATGCCAGATACCTGCAAAGACGCTGCCGGAGGCCATAAAGAAATTTCCTGAGGTCATGGCGCTGACAATAAAGAATATGATTGAACGGGCCAAGGAGATGCAGCGCGAATCGACCTCACGGATTATCACGCCCTGATGAGTGCTAAAGAAGGGGATTTGCCGCAGATCTAAACATCCTCTTTCCGGATAAAGTCGATGGCATTCTTGAAAATGGCGAGTCCCATCCCCTCTTCGGGCAACTGTTCCCTCGTCCAGCGCGGGTGGTTGGTGCGGTGGAGATAGGCCTCCGGATGCGGCATCAGGCCAAATATCCGTCCCGTCTCATTGCAGATCCCGGCGATGCCGTCGATGGCGCCGTTCGGGTTTGCCGGATAATCCATCACGGCATTCCTGAAATCCTCATGGCTGTATTCTACAACAACCTGATGATCTCTGTGAAGTCTTTCTAAGACATCCTTGTCCTTCGTGACGAACTTCCCCTCGCCGTGTCTTACGGGAAGATAAATACCGGTCACCTTTCTCGTAAAAATGCAGGGGGAATCAGGGTTGATTCTCAGATTGACCCACCGGTCCTCGAATCTTCCGGAGTCGTTGAAGGTGAGGGTCGTTGTCTGATTCCGGTAATCGCCGTCAAAACCCGGCAGCATCCCCAGTTTGACAAGCAGCTGAAATCCGTTGCAGACGCCGAGGATAAGCTTGCCCTTACCGATGAACCTCTCAAACTGATCGAAGAGGTTCTCCTTCTTTCCTTTGATTTTCGCATGCAGGATGCGGTTGGCCCCCGCTTTCGCCGAGCCGAGATCGTCGCCGTCGAGAAACCCGCCGGGCAGGTTAAGGAAATGATAATCATCCAGGCTTTTTTCACCGTAGAGCAGCATACTGATGTGCACAATATCCACCACGTCGGAACCTGCAAGCCTGCAGGCATGGGCCATCTCCATTTCGCAGTTAGTCCCGTTCCCGGTAATGACGATCGACTTAACCTCTTTCGGCATGATACATTCCTTCACTTGAAAAGATTAACTCTTCCCTCTTCCGTAAAGAGGGCATGCATGTTGCGGACGCTAAAAATTCAGCGGCTTTTGCCAGGCCGCTTTCAACCCGCTGATATCTTCCTCGATGATCCTCCTGCCGTCGAGCCCGTCTATCTTCAAGAACCCTTCCGCAAGCACTTCTCCCACCTGGCCCACGGCGATCCCTGTCATCATGGCTTCAAAAGATTTTTTTGCTGCGGGCAGGATCGTGACAACAAATCTACTCTGTGATTCTGAAAAGAGGAGTGTATCGTTGCGGCGGATACCGGGAGAGGGAAACAGGACAAGTTTGATCAGCATGCCCAATCCCCCGGCGAATGCCGTCTCAGCGATGGCGATGCCTGCGCCTCCGTCAGAGCAGTCATGACAGGAAGCGACCAGTCCCGCACTAATGGCTTTGCTCAAGGCGCTGTACAATGCTTTTGCTCTTTCCGCGTTGACCTTAGGCACCCGGCTCCCGATCACGCCATGCATGGCATACCACTCAGAACCGCCCAGTTCATCATATGTCTCACCTACTATATAAACTAAATCTCCCGGCCGTTTGGCATCCAGAGTTACCGCTTTCCGCGCATCATCGATCTTTCCCATGGTGGAAAACAGAAGCGTCGGCGGGATGGAAATTTTCACGTTCCCGATGTTATAGTCATTCTTCATGCTGTCTTTTCCGGAAATGCACGGCACGCCAAAGGCTCTCGTATAATCGTACAGCGCCTTGTTTGCACGCACAAGCTGGGCCAGTTTATACTCGCCATCAGGAGTCTTCTCCGACTGCACAGGATCACACCAACAGAAGTTATCGATACCCGCCATGAAGTCAAGGCTGCCGCCGACAGCGATGGCATTCCTTATGGCCTCATCGATAGCGCATGCAGCCATGTGGTAGGTATCGATATCGCCATACCGCGGGCAGATGCCGTTGGCCACAACCACTCCTTCGAAAGAAGTCAGGATGGGCCGGATGACGGCGGCGTCACTGGGCCCGTCATTGCATACCCCGACGAGCGGCTTGACGACGCTCCCGCCCTGGACCTCATGGTCATACTGCCTGACGACTGATTCCTTACTGCAGATATTAAGCCTCGCTAACATGTCTTTCAGCAACTGCCCCATATCAGCGGGCTCGGGAAAATCGGGCTCCGGATAAATGCGCGGCTGCCATTTCGCGTGCAGCTGCATCTGAGGAACTCCGTCATGGAGAAAATCCATCTCGATATAGGCGACGGTCGCATCACCGTACAGGACGTGGAACATACCCGAATCCGTGTATCTGCCGATGACAGTCGCCTCCACATCCATCTTCTCGGCAAGCGCGAGAAATTCCTGCACCATAGCGGGAGACACAGCCAGCGTCATTCTCTCCTGGGATTCGGAGATAAGAATTTCCCAGGGATTCAGACCGGCATATTTTAAAGGCGCTTTTTTAAGATCTATTTCGCAGCCGCCGGAGAGTTTCGCAGTCTCACCTACGGAGGAAGAAAGCCCGCCCGCGCCGTTATCGGTTATACATCTGTAGAGGCCGCGGTCTCTTGCCATCAGGAGAAAATCGGTCATCTTTTTCTGGGTGATGGGATCGCCGATCTGCACCGCCGTCACGGGAGAACCCTCATGGAGTTCTTCAGAAGAAAACGTTGCCCCGTGAATTCCATCCTTTCCTATTCTGCCGCCGGCCATGACGACCAGATCCCCGGCTAAAATCTCTTTCGTATGCGTGGGCTTTCCCTGAATAACAGACGGCATGATCCCGCCTGTTCCGCAGTAGACCAAGGGTTTTCCGAGGAATCGCTCATCGAACACGATACAGCCGTTAACCGTCGGGATGCCGCTCTTATTCCCACCGTGTTCAACGCCTTCCCGCACCCCTTCATAGATGCGCCTTGGATGGAGAATCCGTTGCGGGAGCGGTTTATCATACGTCGGCGGCGCAAAGCAGAAGACGTCCGTATTGAAGATAAGTTTGGCTCCCCTTCCCGTGCCAAATGGGTCTCTGTTGACCCCGACAATTCCCGTGAGGGCGCCGCCGTATGGATCGAGCGCGGAAGGTGAATTGTGGGTCTCCACTTTGAAAACTAAATTATAATCGTCATTGAATCTGATGATTCCCGCATTATCCACAAACACCGAGAGACACCAGTCGTCATTCCCCAACCGTTCCCTGATCTCTTTCGTGGCCCTCTTGATGCAGCTGTCGAAAAGTGAATCTATTTCCTCCCTCTTGCCGCGTTCGTCCTCATAGACAATCCGGGCATTGAAGATCTTATGTTTGCAGTGTTCGGACCACGTCTGCGCGAGGCACTCAAGTTCGGCGTCGGTCATGTTCCCGCCCAGGCCTGCCTTCTTCCTCTCTTTCAAAATTGACTTGTCTGTCAGATAATTTCGGAGCGCCTTCATCTCCTCTAAATTCAGGGCGAGGAGACGCCCACTACTGATTTCCATAAGCGTCTTGTCGCTCGCGTCGAGATTGATTTCTTCGATATGCACGCGGTCTTCGCCGATCACACGGGGAACATAAGGAGACAGACCCTTCCGCCTGTCCCAGGATTTTCCATCAACAATCACGTAACGCTCGATGAGATCATTGGCAAGCAGACTCGAGGCTATCGTTTCCGCATCGTCCCTGCCGATTCTTCCTTCAATTACATATTGCCTCGATGTATGGACGCCGGAAAGCCGGTCCGATAATTTTCCGAAAAGCAATTCGATAGCTTCTCTCGCAGTTTTTCCGACGTTATCGGTGACACCGGGCCGGAAGCCCACCTCGATCATCCAATCGAACCTGTCGGCCAGGCCGCTGTTGATCGCGAAACCCTGGATGATGGGATCGGAAAGAGGGCCGGCGGCAGCCATTTCCAGCTCCTTTCGGGTCAGGTTTCCATCAATTGTGTGGACATCAATCGTCTTTACGGAATCGACATTGATGTGTAGATTTTCGATAATCCTTTTCTTTATCTTTTCCCCGAGGGAATCTCTGACTCCCTCTTTGAATCCTATTTCAATTCTGTCTGCCATTTACGCGTGACCATTTGTCCTTTCATGATAAGAGATGCCGTGAAAAATATTATTTGTCACTCCGATGGCGGGAAGCCGAACAAGGAGATGAAACAGCCGCTTCTCTATGCAGGCAACTGCGCGGGTAAAATACCAAAAGGCATCTGATAAATCAACTTGAGATTATTTGTGGAAATGATGATTAGTGCAACGAGAAAACTACACCTTGTAGCCATTGCCACACGAGTTTAAGAAGCGATGGATTAATGGAGTCACATTCCGAAGGAGCTACCTCGCATGTCATTTCGAGGGAGCGCAGCGACCCAGAAATCTTTCGTGCATTGAAATAAATCCCTCTCTTCGCTCGGGACAAGGATTTCTCACGGAGTTTACCCTGAGTAAACCGAAGGGTTCGAAATGACATGGCGGAACGATTCGAAATGACGGAAAAAGTATCACCTTATTGCGCCGCAGGCAACACGGGCCCCGCCGCCGCCCAACGCCTCGGGATTATCAGAATAATTGTCGCCGCCTGCGTGGATCATAAATGACCTTCCCTTGAGGTCTGCAACCTTCAGGCGAGGCGCAAGCACGGGCGATGCTGCCTTACCGTCTGCACCGACATACAGGACGGGCATATCCCCCAAATGTCCTGCACCGTATGGCCCTTCATGTTTATTCGTCCCCGAGGGGTCAAAATGACCTCCTGCTGCGAGCGCCGGAACATGTTTGCCGTCTTTCATGGCATGGTTGCAATCAGCCATCTGATGAACATGGAAGCCGTGTATGCCGGGGGAGAGATCCTTCAATTCAGGAATGAGGATAAGACCATACCTGCTGTCCACGGCAGTGACGATGCCTATATTCTTTCCGATACCCTGCTCGTTCACCAGATTCATCTGCACTGTGATTTGGTCGGCATAGGCATAACTCGTGATAAATAAGACGACAATTGCGGCCCAGATTATTTTTTTCATTTGCTTTACCTCCCGATTGATATGTTGATACGTCTATGGGCTAATTTATAAATTAGCAATCGACAATGTGCAAGGATGGTTTAACGGGGGTATAGTGATAGGTAAATGCTCCCACCTTGGAAGATTTGACAGGGTATCCATCAACTACCTGACGGACACCCGGAGATAAAGATCACCTCTTTGATCGTCGTTTGTTGAACCGCTACAGATAGGGCTTGTGAGCACAATTCCATTGCCGATTCATCAGCATTCTCCTGAAATTATTTACTTCGAAATAATTGCAAACAATGTCCGCCTATGCTAACAATCACGATTAACGAGAAACGATTTCCGGCCGGCTACGCGATTGCGGTCTGATAGAGATTATCGGCCCTGTCGAACCCTTCAACCAAAGACACAAGGAGGCTCTTATCATGAAGGCTAAAGTCGCATGCGCTGTAATCGGTATCTTCCTTTTAGTCTTGCCCTGCCCTTCCTCCGCCGCGGAAAAGCAGGCTGGCTATCCCCTTTCTTCCGACAAAATAACCGACGCGCAAAAGAAAGTCCCCAATTATAACTTGGAATTTGCCCTGATGTATTGGAGGCTTGATTACAAGGAAGACCTGCCCGCGCCCAAGAAGAGCACTGAGAGCGGGTGGTTGCCGGGGGTTTATCTCGGATTCAACTACAATAAGAAGAATGATTTCTACTCGAAGATATTTTTTGAATTCTCTTTTGGAAATGTCGAATTTGACGGCACCACGCAGGCCGGCACGCCAATAAGGTTTTCAAACGATAATTATCAATCCTTTTTCCGCGGAGAATTGAACGTAGGCTACAATTTCGGCGTTACAAGAAATATTTCTATCAAACCCTATACCGGATATGGTTATCGTCAGTGGGAGCGCGGCCAGGCAGCAGTGACGGCGACCTATAGCTCTTATAAAGAAAAATACTACTGGCATTACATTCCTGTTGGCGTAGCGGCTGATATCAACCTGGGCAAGCGGGTAGTCATCGAACCGAACGTCGGTCTCCGCATAATGTTCTACGGCAAGATGACAGCCTACTTCTCTGAACTGGACCCTGCTTCCAACGATCCTGAGTTTAAATTGGGAAACAGAATTGGCTATTACGCGGAAGTTCCTCTGCGGTACAAGTTCACTGAATCCTGGTCAGTTATCATCAAGCCGTGGTACGAATACAGCGAAATCGGCCAGAGTGACACTGTGAACTTAACGACAAATGGGGTAGTTACCGGCGCCGCTTACGAACCGTCAAGCACGACGAACCTCTATGGTGTGAACTTTGGGGTGGTCTATTCGTTCTAAAAAGGCTGCAACTGCTATAGCATGCCGCCGTTTACGGAAATTACCTGCCCCGTGATATAAGAGGCGTCGTCGGAACACAGGAAGCGGACGACCTTTGCGACCTCTTCGGGCTTCCCGATCCTTGCCATAGGAATGATGTCCTTAATTTTTTGCAGCGGCGCTCCCTTGATCATTCCCGTGTCGATGAGCCCCGGTGCAACCACGTTCACGCGGATGCCAAACCTCGCCACTTCGGACGCGAGTGAGCGGCTGGCGGCAATCAAGCCCGCCTTTGCCGCCGCGTAATTGGCCTGTCCCCTGTTTCCCACGAGAGCAGATACAGACGAGATGGAGACAACAGATCCCCTGTGATTTTTGGCCATCCTCTTTATCACGGGCTTGGTCACATTGTAGAAACCTTTAAGGGTCGTTTGAATCACCCTGTCCCAATCCTCCTCACGCATCATCATAAAAAGCCCGTCGGCAGTGATGCCGGCGTTATTGACGAGGACGTGAATGTTCTTATGCCGGGCAAGGATTTCATCCATCCGTCTTGCCGCCTCCCTCGAATCCGTCACATCGAACCGGACCTTTTCTCCGGTGCCGCCCTGCGAGCGGATAATATCCAGGGTCTCTGCGGCTGAACCGTCGTCGGATTTGTACGTAATGATGAGTTCATATCCTGCTGATGAAAGCTCAACGGCGATGGCGCGGCCAATGCCGCGGCTGCCGCCTGTCACGAGGGCAACTTGTTCTTCTTTCATGATTTTCTGCTCCCAGCGTCCTGTCATTATTGTGATGCCTGCGATATTCAGAGCCACGAGGATATCTGCATAGGCAAGAGATAGTAAATGGGCAAACTGAATTAAGTCAAGGGGAATTATTGATGAAAACGCACACAGTCACCGGCCCTGGGCGGCAAGCTGCCCCTCCGGCGTTTATCAGTGTGATGAAATGAATATAATAATATAATCCCGTAAACTGGATTCCAAAACACCTTTCTTTGTAGTAAAAGAAATAAGTGAGTCTTTGAGAATGAAGTCACTCCTCACAGAAAGGAAGACATCATATGAAGAAACTATTCATTTTACTAATCGTCTTAATGATATCAGGATGCTGTCATCTCGCGGAACAATCCGAATTCTGGAAGCATAAATCGATATATGCGTCATGGGGTCACGCCGGATTTTCCATCTTTGGTCACAGGAATCCAAACGTTGAAGATGTTAAGGACACCAAAGAGCAGGGCTGGTGGGGAATGCCGGTGGAGGTCAAGGGCAAGAGACGTTGATCAATGCTGCATGGCTTTATCATGCGATAAAGCGAAGATGAGGAGAAGTCGGCGTGCGCCACACTCCCCCTCAGACGTGAATGCAGGTTATCATCAAAGCAAAAAACTGCCGGGTCTTTTCGGCGATTGGCTGACAAAAAAATTATTTCGCGTTAATGGCTTTCAACGCTTTGTCGTCATTGGCCGTCTTGAAAACGAGGCACGTCGTCTTGACTGCCCCGGGGCTCCCATAGGCGTAGTAGATGTCAACTCCCGCTTCGGCGATCCTCTTTGCCAGGTTCTGCAGTTGTCCGACTTTATTCGGCACAGCGACTACGAGCACATCTTCCACCTCAACATTGGCCCCGATTTTGGCCAGTACCTTCTTTGCCTTGGCGTTATTGTCCGTGACCACCATGAAAAATCCCTTGTCGCCCATCTCATAAGTGCAGATCGCCTCGATATTGACCTTTGCCTCAGAGACGACAGAAGCCACTTGAGCCAATAGTCCAACCTTGTTGGGCAGGGAGAAACTAAGCTGCTTCAATTTCTTTGCCTCGGCCATTTAACTTCCCTCCTTATTATTTTATAGACTATATTCTGAAGAACCCCGTAACAAGACTTGCAAAAAAACATACGCGGGCTCAACCTCGCGACCACTTTTTTTATATCAAATCTTCGGCTAAAATTCCCGGTATTTTCACACCTGTTATTTCCTCGAAGAGGCGGTGTCGTCGTTCTCTTGTTTTGTCATTTCGAGTGTAACGAGAAATCTTGATGATTAATAATATTGATATCTTAAGATTCCTCAAATTCCCCTTCGCATTGCTCAGGGCTTCGGTTCACCGGAATGACGAGAGAAGAAGATCTGTCATTTTCCAGTCCACACGGGTTTGCGTTTTTCAAGAAACGCCCGGATACCCTCTTTGGCGTCATCCGCAAACAGGTTCCCTATCATCACTTCATTGCCGATATTGTACGCGTGCGCATCGCTCAGATTCACCTGCGCATAAAAGGCGCTCTTGCCGATCTTGAGCGTCAACGCACTGGCCTCGGCGATCTTCTCTGCCATGGCTTTTGCTTCTTCTCCCAGCCGATCCATGGGGACGACCTTGTTGACAAGGCCGAACTGCTCCGCCTCTTTCGCCGAGATCATCCGACCTGTGAAGAGCATCTCGAGAGCCCGCTTTCTGCCAATGGCCCGGACAAGGGGAATGGCCGGCGTCGTGCAGAAGATGCCCAGCCTGACGCCTGGCGTTCCGAAGAGGGTCCCTTCCTCGGCAACGGCAAGGTCGCACGCGGCTACGAGCTGACATCCGGCGGCGGTGGCTATGCCGTGCACCTGGGCGATGAAGGGCTGCGGCATATCCTGTATCTTCATCATGAAGGCGCTGCACGTATCGAACACCTCCTGGTAGTCCTTGAGCCCACGGCCTATCATCTCCGTCAGGTCGTGGCCGGACGAAAAAATCTTGCCCGCACCCCTGACAACGACGACCTTCACATCGCTTTTTTCCTTGACCTCGTCCAGCATACAGTGAAGCTCTTTCAGCATCGGGAGAGAAAGGGCGTTTCTTTTTTCCGGATTATTTAATGTAAGAGTCCCAACGCCATTCGTCTTTTCAAATGTAATAAGTTTGTAATTCATTCTTCGTCTCCTGATTGTGTTTTATCCTCTGCAGCTCATACCATCCTCATTCCATCAAAAATGATCTTCCCAAATCTCGTGCAACACTTTCTTTCGCGCCTCGCCGGCGCCGGTATCCCAGCGGCTCGTCTGCCAGTTGTCCGGGCGCTTGGTCCTCAGAACCCAGGGCGGGATAGTAATATGCAGGTATATGGAAAGAGCGTGGATATATGGTTCGTACATCAAGCGCAACTCCCTGAGCGCCTTTTCGAGTGTATCCGCCTCCTCGAGCTTGAGACCCGCCCCTGACAATATGGAGCAAATATGTTCAAGGTCCGCCCTGGGAAGTCGATCCTTATCCGGATGGACGGGAGGACAGTTGAAGACCCCCGCGATATCCACGATCGCGTGCCGTGTCATGGCAAAAGTGAATTTCGCCTGATCCTTGCACACGCCTTCGATACCTGCCAGCGCAAAGGCGCAGGTGTCCAGTATGGTAGTCAGCGATCCAAGCCACGACTGGTTCTCGTGGTGGGAACGAAATTGAGCCAGCACCGGATAGGACAAGTGGCTTTCGAGTAGTTCCGCCGACCAGCGCTCCCATTCGTGGAGATGCTGGCGAAGCTCATCAACATCGTTGTCATGGATATGGCGCCGTATCAACTCTGCGGCGGTGGGGGGCGAACCCGCGTGAGAATCGAGGAGTGCAATAGTCACCTCACGACGAGAGAACGACTGGTTTAGCAAAGGCAGGTAACTGATGACGAGGGCAAGAAACCCGAGGCCCAATCCGGACTCCGCAGCAATCAATGCCCTGCCTAACGGAGTAGTCGTAATGACATCTCCCAAACCCAGAGTGAACAGACTCGTGCCGCTGAGATAGAGATATGTTCCGAAACTGACAATTCCCGCATGCATTGTGAGGGGCGAGCCGGATGCCCAGAGCATGATGGCAAAGCCGAAGACCAAGCCGGTTGCCCAGAGCATGATCAGCATGAGCATCGTAAAAGGACCGAAGAAGCCGAAAAAGGTTTCCTTCCCTCTGCGTGCAGGTATAATCATGGCGATCAGCAGCCATAACTTCCACGAATATCGGAGGAAGAGACGGGCGAGTCTGAGCCTGCGTGTCACGCGGCGCGGGAGCACCATCGTTTCAAAGGCATCCCCCAAAACGACGAGGATCAAAACCAGTCCCGCAATAAACAAAGGGATGTGCATTTCAATACCGCTTCTCTGGAAATTGAAAACTTATCTCCGGCATATTCCACTAATTATAAACAGTGTAAGGAGTGGAAAACGAGGTGTCAATGAGAAAAGATGTCCATTTTGATGGAAATTTGAAGTTTTCGTGACTTCTTCTGCTGTTTCCTGTCTGATTCTCCGACCGGAACTAATGAAAAGTTCAAAACAATCAGAAGATTATGTAGCCACTAACCTATTTGGCAGAACGCACCGGCAGGGCCGGAAGATGTCGAAGAAGAACTGGGGAAGAAGAGAAGAGTTGGACCGTCAATGAAACCGCAAGATTCATCCTCTTCATAATTCACGCTTCCTGATGATGTTGCGCGATGTGGTCGGACTCTACGTTTTCGGCAAAAAAACTCTTGGTTACTATACTGCCAACTATTCTACTTTCTTGTAAAAACCTTGCAATCTTGGTCCATCACGGCTTCTATGGCGGTTATTCTGGCCCGGGCGCGCCGGTATTGTTCTCGCATCGACTCGAGATTCGTCTGTGCC